>Ga0207997_1001663_pt1 | contig 11431 bp, 26 predicted proteins | sample AntAceMetag02UKN_FD_184777 | JGI IMG/M metagenome (GOLD analysis project Ga0207997, IMG submission 184777) | Saline lake microbial communities from Ace Lake, Antarctica - Antarctic Ace Lake Metagenome 02UKN (SPAdes) (version 2) | ecosystem: Environmental > Aquatic > Non-marine Saline and...
GCTGATGCAAACAATAAACTATACATCACTGGCAGCAAGGTACTCGAAGAAGCCGAACAGGTAAGAGCCAATCATCAAAACAAGACTTGACAAAGTAGTAAAATAGTTGTATAATATAAATAGAGGGTTGTAAATATGAAACATATACACCATTGGATTATAGAGAATGGTACAGGCGGGTGTAAATGTGGGGTATCAAAAGACTTCTCTGAGACCAAGGAGCAGCTCACTAAAGATGAGAGATTATTCGTTGATAGTCTGGATAGATTAGACTTTGCTACTAACCCTGAATGGTTAGAGAATATATCGGGAGAGTTTTATGAGACAGAAAACGGAACGTAATAAAGAGATCAGACGATATTATAAACCTGGACTTGGCCCGTATCTAGGCAAACTATACGGAATATCGCGGCAGAGGGTTCACCAGATAGTTCATGTAAAGAGAAAGAACTGGTTTATACGAGGGCTGGAATACTTAGGCGCTTCGGCAGAGTTTGGCTGGTTCTGGATAAGGATGGTAAAATGAATCCTACAGATGAACAGGTAAAAGAGCTTTGGGGAAGGTGTGGGCTTAAACTTATAGATGATGGTATTCCTGCTATGCCCAATTTGGGATTCCATTGGGAAAACGACAGCGGTGATTGGGTTTTCAATACTTCGGAGACACCTGAGATAAATCTCCCTAATCTCTTTAAGTATGCGGTGGAGCCCAAATTAACATCTATGCAACTTACCTGGGTGGATGATTGTGATTATCGAGCAGAAACCTCAATATGGTACAGGGAGGCAACCGCACACGATGAAGACCCTGCACTGGCTCTATTCTGGGCTATCTATAAAGTAATGGGAGAGAAGAAATGATACCTAATACAGCACAGGAACTAATAGCTAAATTTATGGGGGATGGGATGTCAAGGGAAGAGGCCATAAACAGGGCAATGGGGTTTCACAATACGACAATAGACCCCGATGCAAAGAACAGAATAATAAACCTGGCCGACTGGCGGTATCAAAAACAATTAGCAGATAAGAAATCTATGGAGTTTTAAGATGACTAAAAGGGAACTATTAAGAGACTTTATAAAAGGGGTGAGAAATGGAACTAGAAAAACAAATCGAGTTCGTGGCAGCAGCAAGAAGGGTAGCTAGGGATAAGCTAGACCAAAAGAAGGCATCGCTGGCTAAATGGGAAGAAGTGAACCAAGACTTGCTAAAAGATGTACTGATGGCAGCAGATGTGGTAAGTACGGCAGAGAACCAACTAAGAGAGTTCACGCTACAAGCCTATGCGGAAACAGGCAACAAAGCCCCGGCCGTTGGAGTGGGTATTCGAGAGGTGACAAAGCTAGAGTATGACAATAAGGAAGCCTTTAATTGGGCTATTGGGCATGAAATGGCACTTAAACTTGACGGCCGAGCCTTTGAGAAGATAGCTAATACTTTCCCCATTCATTTTGTTACTATTACTACTGAGCCCCAAGCAACAATCGCAACTAACTTGGATTAGAATAATACTACTAGGGAGGAATAATGGGCGATAATATGAAGATTTGGGATGCAGTTAAACAGCCACCACCAACTGCATTAAGGGAAATCAAAGGCGGTAGGCTGGCTGGTAAAACTGACATCAACCCACAGTGGCGATACCAGGCCATGACTGAGCAGTTTGGTGTGTGCGGTATAGGCTGGAAGTATGATGTTATTAGGGTATGGTTAGAGCCAACAGATGGCGGTCAGGTAGTAGCCTTTGCAGAAGTAAGATTATATATTAAAGTTAACGAGACATGGAGCGATGGAATACCTGGTATCGGTGGGTCTATGTTAATAGCCAAGGAAAAAGCCGGCCTGTACGTCAGCGATGAATGTTACAAAATGGCGATCACTGATGCTTTAAGTGTGGCAATGAAAATGCTGGGCTTTGGTGCTAATATTTATGCTGGACTTACAAATACAAAATATTCCAAGCCCACAGAAGCGAAGGCTGAGAAGGCTAAGCCAGAGAAGGACCCCAATATGATGACGGATGCACAGCGCCGGAAAATCTTTGCAACTGCCAAAGAGAAGGGTTATGACAAAGACCTATCAACAGCTATTATGATCCGTGAGTACAGTGTATCTCATACCTCAGAACTCACTAAGGCACAGGCATCGGACTTTATAGAGAAGCTAACTGCCGGGGAAGGATTCCCGAAAGAGGAACCCCCAATAGAACCGGAACAGATACCGTTTGAATAGACCTTAACAATATAAGCTGGTGTCCTGTATATCGGTGTTGGGAGTAGCCAGTTGGTGAAACCACTCTTAGACTGACAGGCAGATGAATAACCGAGCCAGCAAGTGTGCCAGCTACCCGAAAGGGCACTGTGGGGCAGCACACAAGTAGCCGAAAGCTATAAGACTGCATAATGCCAAAGGCTATCTAGCTGGTACAAGCTCTGTGGGGTGAAAGGTTCCCATTATGCTGATGAAGTGTAACAAAATGCACAGGCAGAAGGGTCGGCTACTAAGCCAGCCCCACAGAGTATAGGAGAGTTAAGATGGATATGTTACTAACTGATGAGGAACTATTAAGGCTTCCAAGTATTGAGATTATCAAGGGACGTTGTTATTATACTCCGGAGGAAATTCAGGACGCCTCTATATCTAAAACCCTAGCCAAGATAAGGGAAGTGGTAGAGGGGGTAGACAATCCTTATGGTGGCGATGTCCACTTAGATGCTGGCGTTTATGACGGACTTTACAAGGAGAGGTTTGAAGAAGCACGCCAAGCTATTCTAAAGGCTATTGGAGGTAAATGATGGAGTATCCTAACTGGACAAGGGATAGACAATACACCGTAGATTTACAATTAGCAAAGGAGCGAATGTCTGAACAAAGGATGGATAGAACTGAATTGAGAGGCGAACTTATTGACTGGATTACAAAATATAAAGATGCCGCAGAACGCAACGCATTGGCCGAAGACCCTGATGAAAGTGCAGACTATCTAATAGCCCTCATGGACCCCCTGATTGAAGAAGCCAAGAAGCAGGAGGGGGAGAGGATAACTTTAATAATAGATTCAGAAATAAAAAACTGCGAAGCTAAGATACTAAAAAGGATAAAACATACCCTAAAGGAAGGTAAATGACACCAGAAGATGATTTAAACATTGATAAACTTAAAGAGTATCTAACGCACTTAGAAGAACGATTGGATATACTTGAGGCCGGGGAGATTCACTTTAAGGATCACATCAAGGAATGGGCTGATGGTGTTACCGGTAATGTAAACGAGAGAATCGATGCTCTGATTAAGGTAATACTATCTGATGGTAAACTGTTAAAGAAGCTTCAAAGCCTGCGATTTTCAAAGGGCCATACGGATGATATATAATATACTATATATAGGGGAGTCTTGTAGTGAGGTATTTCACGACTGTCTATACAATTTCGATACAAGAAATATACAAAAATGATACAAAACAGAGCAAGCTAATACAAAATATACAAGGGGATACAAAATAGTGCAAGAGAATAATCAGTCTTATAAGAAGGTATCGTTGAGGGTTGATGAGTGGTTATCGATGCACCACGATGAACGATTCACCTTTGATGATATTGTTCGATACTATGATTGGCGAGAGCGTGAGACAAGGGATGCTCTTTCTAAGAAACTCTACTATGAAGTGACCAAAAAGAACCCGAAGCTCAAGAAGCGTGATAGGTTCTACCAGGTAATTGATCGGGACTATGATATTCTCAACTTCAAGACAGTGCGGAAGGATGGCTTCTTCCCCATTAAGTATCCGTTTAAGTTAGAGGAATACGTTAAGACACCGCGTAGAAGCGTGGTTGTATTTGGTGGCGCTCCACAAGCTGGCAAGAGTGCTGTAGCCCATAACATCATCAATCTAAACTGGCAGGATCATAAGGTAGTTTTATGGGATAGCGAGAATAGCGCGGCAGAGCTTAATGAACGATTGGCGGCTTTCAAGTCTTATATGAACTGGCCAGATGATTTAATAAGGTCAAAGAGTTCAGGGTTTGAAGATGTTATCATTCCAGATGCTATAAATGTTGTTGACTATATCGAGCCACCGGAGAATATCTGGGAAATCAGACTAACGATTAGAGCCCTGAGAGATCACTTGACAACTGGTATATGTGTAATTATGCTACAGAAACCAGAGGGGAGAGACTTACCCTATGGTAAGGACTGGGTAAAACAACTCCCTAGAATGTTAATAGCAATGGAAGGGGGGATGTTAAAAATACTTAAAGGAAAGTCATGGGCTCAGAAAGACGTTAATCCCGATGGGTTAAGGTGGAGCTTTAAGTTAGTCGGTGGCGAGAAGTTTGTAAACGTAACGCCACTAGGAAAGGAATTTTAGATGAATAAAGATACAATAATGATGGATTACATTGGCTCTTGTCTTTCAGTCAACCACTACCAGTACGGCAAGACTAAGCACATCAAGAAGGAAACAAAAGCCTGGATGGAGGAGTTTGGCTGGAGACTCAAGTTTAGTCACATCGAGGATTGGAAGCTACCCTTGAAAGTAACTTGCTTTGGTGTGTTTAAGGATGGGCGTTCCGCACCCGACCTTAGCAATCTATCAAAGATTATACTAGATACAATCGAGGACGTGACGGGGATAAACGATAAGGATATGAGGTGGCATGATGGTAGTAGGGTAATTGGTAGTAAAATAAACGAATTCCTGAAACCCCGTCTATTTATTACTATAGAGGAGGCGAAATGAAGAAACCGGATATTTTAAGTCCCGAGGAGATAATTATGGTATTGGAGGAGTTAATTGCCTCCCCCACTGTTGTAAAGAACCCTGAAAGGGCAATAGCCACCAGGCAGCGTGACCAGACTTACAAGGATATGCTGGAACAATTTATAGAATGGGGATATGAAGATTGCCCACATTCGAAGGCACGGTATCTACACGCTCATAAGTGGAGTTGTTCTAAATGTCGGCAAGACCTTCAATCTCAGTTAGAGGAATTATGAAGTATCAGATAGATGCTGAAAGGAGAAATAAGGATGTCTCGGAAAATAGATGATGAAGTATTGGCGATTCTAAGTAATGCCACTATTAGTGGTAGCACTATCATTTTGAATTGTGGGCAATTAGACAGAACACTATACCTTGATGTAAATAAGATTCTAGAAGCAATGGGAGGGAAATGGAATAGAAAAGCCAAAGGGCATATATTCCCCGACAATCCTAATGATAAACTAGAAGCCATATTGCTAACAGGTGAATATGATAAGCCTACTGATTTTGGATATTTTCCAACCCCACTAGATTTAGTTGATAAAATGGTTACTTGGGCTGAGTTGACGGCAGATATGGGGGTATTAGAACCGTCGGCAGGGCGTGGAGCGATTGCTGAAAGGGTAGCTATAATTGTGGGGCATAACAATGTCCATTGCTTTGAACTTTTACCTGATAATTGCGAAACTTTAATGACCTATGGATTCTTAAAAGCGGAATGCTGTGATTTCCTTTCAGTTGAGCCGAGGCCTTTATATGACCGTGTTATTATGAATCCACCATTTAGTAGACAGCAAGATATAGACCATGTTACTCATGCCTTGAAGTGCCTTAAGCCTAATGGGAAATTAGTTAGCATAATGGCATCGGGGATTACTTTTAGGCAGAATAAGAAAACGGTTGATTTCCTGAATCTAATAGAGGGGCGGAGTAAAATAATCCCTAATCCGCCAGGAACATTCAAACTATCTGGAACACTGGTTAATACAGTAATGCTTATTGTTACAGGCAATGAAGTAGAGAGTGATATAGAATTATGAAACGAACACAAAGAAGTTATAACAGCACATTACGCAAGGCCTCTAAGAAACAATCTAAATTAGAGGGCAAGAGGTCTAAGGTTAAGGCTGAAAGATTAGCGTATCTCCTAGACAAATACGGTTATTATATCTGTGAGTATTGTGGTAAGAGGGGAATAGTCGGTGATGATATGGATAACCCGCGCTGGCTAGGGATGCACGAGATAGACGGCAATCATCAGAACTGCTCACCCGAGAACCTATATATCTGCCACAATGAATGCCACGATAAAATTGATAAGAAAATATTAGTCGAGCAAGAGGACTTTCAAAATAGACAACTATGGGGGTAAGATGACTAAACAGGAAAAGATAAGGGAAGGGGTTGGCATTATACTTTATAGGGTATGGAAAGATGGAAACGATGGAGACATAAAGACTATTCGTACTGGTGAGCTTCTCCAATACCTCCATTCACAAGGGGTAGTGATTAAGGTGAGGGAGGCTATTCTTTCAAAAGGTGTGTACAATAAAGGCTCCTTTACGTTGAAGAGGGAAACTGTCTGTACGGCAGTTGAGCCACTAATAGAGGTGAAATGACTAAGCAAGAAGAGATAAAGGAGTATTTCGAATCCAGCCAATGTGCTGAGATGAATCAACATTGTTCTGATTGTCAATACTCACGCAAGGATGGTGACTACTGCTATTATGTTAAGGAGTACGCCGGGGAGGTTATGCAGTATCTCCATTCACAAGGGGTAGTGATTAAGACTAGTGTGCTAAGCGGGAAGATAACTGGGGGAGACTCGTATACAATGTTAGAGCCACTAATAGAGGAGAAGGAATGAAAAATAAATGGTTCTGGATGTCGGTTGTTATGGTAATGGGCTGGTTATGTTTGTTAATCTTATTAGCTTATGGAGGTATAGAATGAAATCTGAAGACACAATTCTAAAGAGTGAAGAGATGCTCAGGATACCAGCAGGCTTTGTTAATATCAAGGGTACTCTTAAGAAGCAAGCCGAAATATCCTTTAAGGCAGGGCAGGAAGATGTTTTACTAGAATCAAAAATGGGAACTCTTACCGTTAGCTCACTGGTTAATAGGGGCAGAAAAGAAGTGGTGGATTGGATAGAGAAAAATAATATCCTTAATGGTGTTGTCGTACAAAACTATGGAAAATGGCAAGCTAAATTAAAAGAATGGGGGTTAGAATGAAGGTTAAGATATGTCCGATATGTGGGGGTAGACATATTTATTGCGGGGAATATTTGGGTGGGACGTGTCAAGATTGCGGGAAGTATATCATCCCATTAGTAACACCGCAGGTTTCAGATGGAGATTAAGTTTCAGGGAACTATGGCAGTCCTGAATGACACGCAGATACCATTCCAAGACCAACGTGCGATTAGGGAGGTTGAGTTATTCTTAGCAAAGTTACAGCCTGATATAGTTATGACACCGGGCGACCTCGGTGATTTCTATGGAATATCTGACTTTGATAAGAACCCCGCTAGGGCTAATATGCTACAGTCAGATTTACGTGGCGTTAATAATTTTTACAAAAGGCAAAGGGCTTTGCTGCCCAATGCTAGGATGATTGAGGAGGATGGCAACCATGAAGATAGACTGCGAAGATATCTGTGGTCAAAAGCCCCAGCCTTGGCATCGTTGGATTGTCTAACAGTAGAGGGGTTATATGGTCTAAAAGAGAATGAGGTTGAGCACGTTCCATATGGAGAAGGTGTTCTCGTGAATGGTATATTTATGGTTACTCACGGGAATATAATCAGGGCACACGCTGGATATACTGCAAAGGGCATGAGTGATAAATGGGGTGGCAGTGGTATAATGGGGCATACCCACAGAGGGGGTTCATATTACAGGAGAGACAGATTTGGTGTCTATGGTTGGTGGGAGAACTTCTGCTTATGCGACTTGAATCCAGATTATGTATCACACCCTAATTGGCAACAGGGATTCTCACTGGTCCACTTCACTAAGGATAGGTTCTGGGTCGAACAAATACAGATTATCAACAGGAAGTTTATGTACGGCGGAAAAGTGTACGGAAGTGGTGGTAAGAAAAGGGAATCTAATACAAGTATATAGGAGGGGGGAGATGAAAGTAATTTATATTGCAGGGGCTTACAGGAACGGTTCAGAGTGGGGACTAGTAGAGAATATTCGCCACGCTGAAAGAGAGGCAATTAAGCTCTGGCAGAATGGATACGCGGTGATTTGTCCGCATAAGAATACGGCTCACTTCGGGGGACTGTGTCCTGATGGTGTGTGGCTAGATGGTGACATTGAAATCTTGAAAAGGTGTGATGTGATTTATATGCTCTCAAACTGGCAATCGTCAGTAGGTGCTAAGAGAGAGTTAGAAGTAGCGATTGAGAATGGACTAGAGGTAAGGTATGAAGGAAAAAGTAATGTTTAGGGCAAGGGCAGCAATGTTAATAGCAGCCGAGCCGTTCAGAAAACACGGTATGTCAATAGGGGTTGATTACTTAATTGAGTTCATCTTGAAGGTGGTAGAGTGGGCTTATGACACCGGTGCAGGTAAGGACATTCCACCCCCCTTTACTGATGAGCAGGAGATTAAGAGGCAGATTAGATGGTGAGAAAATTTGAGATGGATTATTTGCCTCCGTCAGCTACTACAGGAGAATATCCGGGTGCGTTTCCCCCTAATGTTGATATTGTGATACGTAGATTGGTGGGAGGTAGGATATTACACCTTTTCTCTGGGAGTAGTTTAATAGGAGAAGAACGCATTGATATAGAACACCGTAACGCTACGAAGAATGTAAATGTCAAAGATTTTATTGCTAGCGATAATAGGAATTGGGATTGGACTGTGATGGACCCACCTTACCAAATAGTGAGTGCTGATATAAAGCTAAGCGATTATGGGATAAAAACAGCAGCCTCATCAGATGTAGCTTTACGAAGGGCTATGAAACGTTATTTCCAAGAGCACACTGAAAATATATTATGGCTGGATATATGTGCCCCAGTAATTAAAGGATTTTACAGGAAAAAACTGTGGCTTGTATTAACAGGGGGGTTTCATACAGTCAGGGTATTATCATGGCTTAAAAGGGAGATGAGGCCGTTACTATGATTGAGTTATTATTACATATTATTCTATGTGCTGAGGCGTGTATTTTGATACACCACTTCTTTAGTAAATGGATAGGGAGGTAAGATGAGGTTAGTCTTGGTTGAGTGGGTTGACTCAGTGGCTTTAGGTGAAACGTGGGTAGACAATGAGGTAATAAGGGGGTTAGATGTGTGCCACTGTGTTTCTATTGGCGTTGAGATGCAAGGTGATTTGGATAAAGTGGTTTTGTGCCAATCGGTAGGGACGGGAAAGAACAACGGGAATAACTTAATAGCTATCCCCAGAGGGTGTATCAAGAGAATGAGGGACTTGAAAATTGAAAGAGTATTATAAGGATAATTGGGTAACACAGTATTGCTCTGATGCCTTGAGCGTACTAAAAGAGCTTGACGATGAGAGCGTAGACCTGCTATGCACTGACCCACCTTATGGGATTTCATTCATGGGTAAGGACTGGGATAAAGCATTACCTGATATTAACATCTGGAAGGAATGCCTGAGAGTCCTAAAGCCAGGGGCATTTGCCTTTGTAATGAGCATACCAAGAAGTGATTGTTTAAGCAGGATGATTATTAGTTTAGAAGATGCAGGGTTTAGGGTAGACTTCACCCCGATATACTGGGCTTATGCTTCTGGATTTCCGAAGGCACAGAACATCGGTAAGGCTGTGGATAAGAGATTGGGTGCTAAAAGAGAGGTTATTGGAATACCTCAATACCCTGATGGTAGTCAAGCAAGGAAAACGGCAACAGATTTTAATGGTGAATACAGGGGGCAAGATACAATTACCAATCCCGCTACCCCCCAAGCCAAAGCCCTAGATGGTAGTTATGGGGGATTCCAGCCCAAGCCAGCAGTAGAAGTAATCATAGTTTGTATGAAGCCCTTATCTGAAAAGACCTTTGTTGACCAAGCATTAAAGAATCAAAAGGGGATTACTTGGCTAGATGATTGTAGGATACCTGGTAATAAGCCTGAATGTAAGAATATCCCTCGGAAAAGCTGGAGGGAAATGGAAGGGAGGTCTGATATACCAGAAAGCACGCCCCAAGTTTACAACACTGAGCAAGGTCGTTTCCCAGCCAATTTAATTTGTAGTGATGATGTACTGAATGATGGGAAGGTGAGGCATCGGGCTGGCAATGTAGGCAATACAGTCAAAGAAAATACACATAATTGGGTAGGCGATAAATATGTGGAAAGGATAATACCAAATGATTCAGGTTCATTCTCAAGATACTTTGATTTAGATAAATGGGCTAATACATTACCCTTTCTAATAGTACCAAAGGCTTCAAAGTCAGAGAAGAATAAGGGATTGGAGGGGGTGTACTGGTTAGATGGCGAGCAGATAAATGCCAAGTTATACTATAGTTTAAGAAAAGAAAACGAGAAGCTACCATCTAACCAGAAGCACAAAATAGCTCAAGGCAACATACACAGTACAGTAAAACCCTTTAAACTAATGTCTTATCTAATAACACTAGGATCAAGGGAAGGGGATACTGTATTAGACCCATTTGGTGGTTCTGGGACTACAGCATTAGCGAGTAAGAACTTAGGAAGGAAGTGTATCATATCAGAGATAAACGAGAAATACTGCGAGATTGCGATGAAGAGATGCAGTCAAGGAAGGTTACTATGAAAAAGAAAATAACATATCGGAAGACACACATCTATGCTTATTTGATAGATTATGAGTTATTAGAGAAGTATATTATGCCCTTTCAAAGCGAAGAAGACCCAGTAACGCAAAAGAATAATTACAAGCGAGCACCCTTTGAAAATGCGGCAATAGCGAAATCCGATATTGACTTAGCGATAAAATCACTACCCAAAGCTATAAAAGAGGCGGTAACTAACTGCTACATCAAGAAAGAGGGCGATTATCAACGGAGGCTTGTTACCAAAGGTGTTCACTTGATGTATTGCTTTCTAAACGGGCTTGACAATGTATAGTATAATAAGGTAGAGTGTATTTTTACGCTCAAGGAGGGAACAAGTTAAATTGAGTCCCTGAATGCTCGGTAGCCAAGTACCAAAAGGTGCGTAAGGCACAGAACGCCGGGCCACTAATTAAGCTGGTGGCAAGATTTGGGTAATCACCCCCACACACTAGAATGCTTAAATGGATGTAGTAACTGCCGGCTATACATAAAAGGAGAGAAAGAAATGATACTAGAAAAACTTATAGACTTAGGGATAACACTGGAGAGGTTAATGCTGGCATCGCCAGGGGTGGAGATTACATTCGGTGATGGCTTTGTGCAAATAATAAGACCCGGCTGTTCTATTCAGAAGATAGAAGCCGGAACAAACGGAATAACTATAAACAGTATTGAGTGTGCCATTGAGGCGGCTCTAAGTGGCAGGTAATGGATATTTAAGTACTTAAGCAAAAAATGAAACATATTAAGATAGACGTAAAGACGCAAGCTAGGCTCTTGATGATAACAGATCAGTTTAAGTCTAAGGATAAAACTAAGAACCTACTGTCTCATATAAGGTATGGAG
>Ga0207997_1001664_pt1 | contig 11427 bp, 14 predicted proteins | sample AntAceMetag02UKN_FD_184777 | JGI IMG/M metagenome (GOLD analysis project Ga0207997, IMG submission 184777) | Saline lake microbial communities from Ace Lake, Antarctica - Antarctic Ace Lake Metagenome 02UKN (SPAdes) (version 2) | ecosystem: Environmental > Aquatic > Non-marine Saline and...
TGAAAAATGAATAGGCAAGAAATAATTTATGTGAAAGGACAAAGGAAAGAAAATCCTAATTTTAAAAGGATGAAGAAATTTTCAAATAAACTTTTAATTATGGATCAAGAAATAGACTTCATTGAAATGTATAAAGCAGATAATGAAAATGGAATGATTGCTTCAAGACCAACAGACCCTCAATATTTATACAACAAATATATTAACACCAGGACAAAACTCCCAACAGAAACAAGATTGGAAATAGATAATTTACCTAGAGAAAAAGCAGAAGAAATAATAATCCAAACAGGAATAAAATTGCAAAAGGATAATTACCACTTTTGCATTTTTTCTTGTGAAGGTGGGAGGAGCCCTCATTTAATTATTTATGATTTAGATGAGCTTGAAGCAATGAGCCCATATAAAAGATTTATGGCTCAAGTTCTTTTCTGGAGACAAGTCATGCCCTTCGGAACTTTTCAACATGCAGATACAGGGATATTACATGACGGCCACTACGTTCCTCTAGAATTCTCAAATCATTGGAGACATGGAACTACATTCGATTTAGTTTTAGAATATTTACCAAAGCAGGAGGATTTCAAATGCAAAGCTTAGGAACTTTTGTTAAGGATGCTCTTAAACATTCAGCGATGAAGAAGTTTGGAAAAAAAGACTTCTCTTCTCAGTTTGGAGAATTAAAAGGTTTAACTGCGGGAGATAAACTTATTTGTCCTCTTTGTAAATATGAAAAGAAAGGAAGAGGATCTGCTAAGATTTTTAAGAATGAAGATGGAACTTCATTCAAGTGCTTTGCCTGTGGTGCATGGAGGTTATTAAAATGAATAAAGAAGAAATTATGAAGAGATTAAAAAAATTGATTGGAAAAGATATTCTAACTCAAGAAGAAAAATTGAAAGAATTTTCTAAAGAAGGAGAATATTCCTTAAGTGCTTTAAAAAAACAATTAACTAAATTTGAAAAAGAAGAGAAAGATTCTGTGAAGGAAGAAGAAGAAGCAGGAAAAGAAGCTGAACAAATTACTAATAAAGAATTGAAGATGAATGATTTTAAAAAAGAGTTAATTCAAAAATTCCATTCAGAAATAAAACCAAAATTTAAAGATGAAAGGCTTTTAAAAGATATTTTAGAAGAGTTATCTAAAGATCATTTGGAAGACAATCAAGAAAAGATGACTTTATTTTTAATTTATGTTTCAGCATTATTAAAAAATCCAAAAAGAAGACAATCTGCTCTTTTAACAGGAGCTTCAAGCACAGGGAAAGATAATGCTCAATTAACTTGTTTAAAACATATTCCCGAAGAAATTTGGATATTTCTTACAAATGCAACACAATCAACATTGGAAGATGATATTTCGGATAAAAGGATTATTGCTTTCTCTGAAATTAATTCAAATCGTGAAGAAGGAGCTAACAAACATTTAACAGAAATTATGAAACAAATGACTGAAGGAGGAACAAGTGCTTTGAAAAAAGATATTCGGACTGGTATGAAGACCGCAAGATTTGAACAGGATGAACAAAAAACTATTACTGGAGGAACTACTGAAGCAGAATTAGATGATGAAATGAGAACACGTTTTATGAATATTGGAATTAAAACAACATATTCTAAAATTAAAAAAGTGAATGAAAATACTTTAGATGCTTTTTCAGACATGGATAAATTGTTGGAAAATTCAAAAAAATCAGATAGTTGGATTAAAACAGGATTAAATTACTTTTTTAATAAAGATGAACAGCATGAAATCTATATTCCTTATGCTAAGTTCTTGAAAGAGAAAGTTGAAGGAGAAGATATCTTTGATAATAACTCTCCAAGAAGTCAAAGGGATTTAAAGAGAGTTCTGGCCCTAACGTGTGCAATGACTTATTTATTTCAAGAACAAAGAAAAAAAGTTGATCATAAAAATAAATCTTTTTTGATTAGTGAACCTCAAGATTTAATAAATACTCTGAAGATAACTAAAAGATTCTTTGACCAATCTTATACTGGATTGGACCATCGGTTAACAGAGGTTTTAAAATTGATGGGAGAATATATTAAAGAAAATAATTCAGAATTTGTTCCAAGAGATTGGATGCAGGAAAAATTAGACGTATCAAGAAATACCATTAGAGGTTATTGTAAAGTTTTAGCTGATGAAGGGGGTCTAAAAGGGGTCAATGGTAAGACCTTAAATGAGAATGAAAGAACAGCAATCTATGATGAAAGGAAGATTTATTATGAAATGGGTCAAAAAGGGGTCAAAAAGCCGTTAATAAGGTGTCAGTTGTTAAAATTGAAAGAGTTTTTAGAGAAAAAGACTAAAAAGACAATTGACCCCTTTGACTTTTTAGAGTTATCGTATATAAAAGAAGAAAAAGAGGAGGAAAAAGGGGTGAATCCAAAGGGGTCAATTGAAGATGAAAAAGTAAAAAAACTTTCTTTTTCATCTAAAAAAGAAGAAAAAGAGGATATCTCTGACAAAACTGACCCCTTTCCTCTGACCCCTTTTGAAGAAAAACAGATTTTGGAGGATTTTTCATAAAAATGGGAAAAATAACTAATTATAACAACCATAAAGAGTGTGCAGATTTGTGCTGTGAACAATTCTGCTCCGAATTAGCCACACATTTCCAAATGAGAGAAATAAATGGCTTAAAACTATTAATCCCTTTGTGTGAGAAGCATAATGACGAGATTTGGGTCCAAGACATCTTCCAACAGGAGGTTTTTCAATGAAATCAACAGATAACCTGCTCCAATGCGAAAGAAGATCGTGTAAATATCCTTTCTACATACAAATAGAAGGAAAATTCATTTGTTGGTTCCATTATTTGAAACAAATTCCTAATACAAAATCAAAAAGGAGGGGAAAAAATGCCAAACAAAGCTAAAAAATCAGTTCAAATGTCTGTCTCGTCAGATAAATATGATATGCTTGTAAGAGAAGCTGAAAAGAAAGATCTTTCAGTCTCAACATACTGCAAATCAACTATATTTGAATTATTGAATGAAAACTTAAAGGATTAAACTCAAGGGGCTCGGTAGAAGATGGAAAATTAAGGTTTATGCAACATGTATGGTATTAATGGTATAGCACAAAGCGTCGATTTACCTATAAATTAAGTTAGTAGTTCGGATTATGAATAATCAATTGGTCTGAGGCGGCTTAAGTGGTTAAGTAGACAAAAACAGATAACACAATCCGATAATAAATGGTTGGAGACTATTATTTTCGGTGGGTCAAAGGCTAAAATTAGGTAATCGATGGTTTCAGAGGGAAAACAGGGAAACCTTTCGGCTTTTTAGTATCATAAACACTATATTAAGGACCTATATCAAGATATATTATCCACTTAAGCCACCCTTAAAGTATTAATAAACCAATTCAAATCACAGCATTCCAACACACTCCTATAAAGATTAGGACCCACTACACAAACAAAAACATAACAATGACACAGAAAAATCAAAGCCGAACAATAACCCTCCCTAAAATAATAGTGGAAGAGATTGAAGTACGAGCCCAAGCCGAAGGCGGAGACGTTTCCTTTTGGCTATTGTCTCATTTATATTCTTATTTGGGATTAGAAAAAGTTTGCAAGAGTTGCAAGACTATTTTTAATTCATCGAAAACAAACCAGCGATTTTGCTGCCCTGCTTGCGGACGACGTTTTCGAGATATGATTAATAGAAATAAAAGGAGGATAAAAAATAATGGAAGAAGAAATAGCAAAACTAAAACAACCTAATAAAGCAATAGTAGACCCCATAGAAATCGGGGATCAAGAAATTATAAATGAACTTAAAAACTTAAACAAAAATGTTAAGGAAAAGTTAAGGGGGGCAAGGATTGTTTTTAATAATCATTTACTTGGAATTGCTTGTGAATTAGCATCAGAAGATTTATCTGTTGAAAAGTTAGCAGATTTAGGGTGCAGAGCTTTAGATTTTATGAAAGGACAAAATAAGCAAAACAGAGGGAGAATTTACATAGGTTAAAATGAAATTTGAAATAGATACTTCGAAGGAAATAATCTTATTAGTCAAAGACCTCTGGAAGAATAATTTTTCATATATTAAATTAGGTTATTTGAGAGAACAAATCTTCTTAGATGGTGTGGACTCATTTCTTTCTAAAATGGATGGTGGACTACGCCCTGTTATTAAAAAAACTCATGGGAGAAAGTCTCAAATAGGTTTTGTAAAATGAAAGGCAGAATAATCCCAGAGGTAATAATAGAAGAAGATTTGCTTAGGATAGTTGAACACACAACAGATTACAGATATAGATTAGCTTTTCTAATTGGATTTTATCAAGCCATGAGGGTTTCTGAAGTTGTAAACCTTAAACCAGAACACATTGATAAGGCTTCTAAGATGGTTCACATCAAACAAGCCAAAGGAAACAAAGACAGAGATATTCCAATAGCAAGACCTTTGAAGTTAAAAGAAAATTCTTATCTCTATGCTTTGAATAAACTTCCAATTGGTTTAGGAGCTAGATCTTTACAGATAGCATTTAAACAAAAGGCAAGGGATGTTCTTAATAGAGACCTACATTTTCACACTTTAAGACATAGCGGTGCTACATGGTTATTGAATAAACATAAATGGGATATTAGAAGAGTTCAAAGATATCTCGGACACTCCAAAATTCAAACCACAGAAATATATTCTCATGTTTCACCCCAAGATTTAGTGGATTTGATGTGGAACGAGTGAGATATAAACCATAAAGCGAAGAGGTTTTTTAATTCCGAGACATATTCCCCTTTGAAAAGAGTGTATTTTAACAGGCTACTTCCTATAAGTGTTCAAAAGGCGAAATTAAGAAAACCAATCCCACTTATTCTTTTTCTTTTTTGATTTTCTCTTAGGAGCTCTCTTCTTAAAGAGATTTATTTCTGAAACTTCAGAACGTCTGCCTAGTCTTCCTCCAGGACCAGATTTTTTCTGGACTTGAACGAACGGATTAATCTTTGAAGGTCTAAATCCAAACCCTAAATCTATTTTTTGTTTGACCTTTGATAATGTTTCAACAAAACCAGAAGCAGAAAGATCACTTAATAACTTTGCTCGGAGAATGTTCTTTGCCTCTTCTAAACTAGGCACATCTGATTGAACTAAAATCCAGGCACCAAACCTTTTAACAAACACATTGTATTTTTGTGTCTCTGAACTCTTAACAATTTTAGACTTTGAATCTTGGGAAACTACTTTTCCAATTAAGGGATTATATGATTTTCCTGGTTGAGATTGAGACACTCCAGGCATCGGGGTTTGTGTTTTCTTTTGTGCAGAAGATAACTTTTGTAATAACTTTAAAACAGGACTTTGAGATTGTTTTTGAACTGGAGCCTGTTTTTGAACTGAGCCTTGCTTTAATACTGAAGGTTGTTTAAAAGAAAATAAATCTTTTTGCTGTTGTTGAGATAATAATTTAGCTGTTTGTTTTATTATTGATGGCTGTTCTTGAACTTCTTTTAATGCAGGAGAGCTTATTGAATCAACTTTAAGAGGGGCTATGAAAGAGGTTGTTTTTGTTTGTTCATATAATCCTGCTCCTGTAGATGCAGGAGTTTCTCTTAGCCCACTTCCTCCAACCATAAAAGGTAAACTTTCAACCTTCACAGTTTTTGAAACTATTTTTGGAGGGGTTGGAACTTTAATTGGTTTAGGTTTAACTATTTCTGCAGCCATAGAACCTAATTTTTCTTCTGTTTTATATAATTCTTGGAAGTATCTTTGAGAACTTTTACTCCCTCCTCCCCTAAATCCTTCAATAACTTCTTCAGGAATAACTTTCTTTTCAATATAAACATCACTAACACCACTAGAAACCTTTCCTTTTTTTGGAAATTTTGGAGCCAATCTTAAATTAATATCTCCTTGAGCATATTCAACAAAGGCTTCTGATTCCCTCCCTGTTGGTTTAGACTTTTCAACTTGTCTAAATATTTCAGTAGTTTTTCCTTTTTGTCTTAATAAATTATATTCTCTTCCTTTAACAGAAATAAAACCTTTATCAACTTTAGCAAGGCTTTGAGTTACTTCTTTTGCCTCTTTAATAACAGGAACTTCAACATATTCAAAAGTTTTTCTTGCACCTTTAAATCCTGGAAGCTTTGCAGTTTCTGTTTCAGTCTTTCCAATTAAACTTAAAATAGGTTCCTCTTTTCCAGTCTTAGAAACAATCCCCTTTCCCTCAAAATATTTTAAAGTATATTTGGGCTTTTGAACATCAATAACTTTTGGCTTCTTTCCAAAGAATCTTCTTAATATATTTGTTTCAGTTGTTACTTGTTTTGGAGTAACTTCTTCTGCAATTGAAACAACTTTTTGTTTTACTTGGTCTGTTACTTTATATTGAACTCCTTTTAATCCAATTCCTTCAGTAGTCTTAGCATCAATTATTTTAACTTTTTCACTTGGTTGAAATACAGTTGTCTGAGGTTTCTTAAAGAATGTTTTTGGATAAAATGTTTTAGTATCATAGATAGGTTTTCTTAATGCTCTAACTCCAACTTGTCCTCCTCTTAGAACTCCGAGAGTTGCTAAGAATAAAACATCTCCAGGTTTTCTTTTTGCATATTCTACAATTCCTCTTGGTTGTTCAGCAGTTTTAAACGGAGAGAATTGAGCCTCAGCCATTTCTCCAATAATTCTTGCTGGTGCAATTGGTGTGAAATATGTCCCAAAGTCCACAACATTTCTAACACCCTTTCCAAATTTTTCTGATTTTTCAGCAATTTCTAAATCTGTTCTTCCTACAAAATTTGTTTTTGGAGAATAATAAAATGGTTCTGAAAATATTCCAGCTTGTCCAACTTTTGGGAGATTAAGATATGCTTTTATTTCAGCTCTTCTTTCTCGTATACCAATGTCTCTTTTTATTTCTAAATATTCTTTTCCAATATCAGAATAACCTTCTTGAGCTAAGTCTAAAGTTGAAGTATATACTCCACCAACAAATCCTTTCTCAGGATATTTTTGCTTTTGAACTTCTTGAATTACCGGCATCCCTCCTCCTAAAATTAATGAAGGTCCTAAAAGAACATTTGTTCCAATAAGATATTCAGAACCTTTTCCAAGCCCAGTTAAGATTCCTCTTTGAGTTTTTTCACTTATTCCTAAAGGATTATATTGTGAAGCAACTATTGAACTTCCTAAAAGTAATTTTCCTCCTTTTCTCAATCCTTCTTTAACAACTTCTTTTCTTGGTTTATCTTTAGTAAGTTGTTTGTACACTTCTGGTTTTAATATATCAAAAATCATTTCTCTTCTTTCTCCACCTTTTTCTATAATCTTTAATTGTGATTCAGGAATTTTCTTTAATGTTTTAACAGCAACACCTTTAGCTTTATCTTGAAAACCTAATGGATCATAAGTTGAAGCTTGAACAGATTTTGAAACGAAGAATTGTCCTGCTTTTTTTAATCCACCTTCAACAATTTCTTTTTGAGGAGTATCTTTTAAATATTGTTTACCAATTCTTGGAGCAAGATAATTAAAGACAACTTCTCTTCTTTCTTTTCCTTCTTCTATTTTCTTAGATACTTTTTCAGCAACTCTTGGAGCAAAGTAATTAACAATTTGTTGTCTTCTTCCTCCTCCTCTTCTTGAACGTTCTAATTGTGATAGTCCAACAGCTCCTAATATGTTTGCTCCTGTTCTTAAAGCTGGTTGAGATAATCTTTCTCCCCTTTCAACTTCTCCAGATATATACTGAAGATATTTATTTCTTGTTGGTTGAGTTTTAACATCAATAATATTTCCTAAATAATCTCTAACAACTTTTGATTGTTGTCCAACAGTTTGTAAATTTTTAATTTGTTCTTGAGAAAAACCTTTTATTTCTTCACCAACATATTGTCTAACTTCTTTTGCTTGTTGTCCGAGAGCATAAGAACTCCCTAGAAGTCTTTTAGCACCTTCTCCTAATTCAAACTTTGGAGTTTCTCCAGGAAGAGGTTGTCTCATGTAAGCTGTTCCTTGTGTTCCAGTAGGAGAAGCACTCACGAATGTTTGTGTTCTTGGGTCGTATGTTTCAACTTGTCCCGTCTCTTCCTTAAAACCTTTGGTAAGATAACTTTTAGGGCTACCAACAACACGATCACTAATGAAATTTCCAACAGATGGAAAGAAACCCACCCTATCACTTTGCCTAGAAGGTATGCTAATGTTTCTACTGGTGTCATTTAATGTATAGTCTCCTTTTTTTTTATCTCCCAATGCAGACACAAATCCTAGTGGACTAAAATCTTTAAGCTTTGTGGTTCGGTCAACATTCACACTCATAGCTTGCATCTCTTGAATTTCAGGAGCTTGAAATTGAACTTCTTCTAATTTAAGATAACCTTTCCGTTCGGCTAAATCAAAAAGAGTTTGTTCTTGAGCACTCAAATCAATATCAGTATTAGTTTTATTAATAACATCTGTTAATCTTCCTTCAAATTCTTGGGCAAATCTTTGGTTCTGTCTGAATTCTTTTAAGTATCCTCTCGTTAAATCATCTTCAATAAAGTTTAAAGGAAAGATATTTCCAGATTGATGTAGTTTTCTTGCTGTCTCAAAAGCAGATTGTTGTCTTTCTATTTGTGCAATCTGTTGAGCAACTGGTTCAATTTGAGTTTGTTCATAATCTTGAAGAGATTGTTCATAATCAAAAACTTGTTGTTCTTTTGCTTGTAAGCTTTGCTCTGCTCCTTGAATTTGTCGTCTTTGAGTTCGTCCTTGCATTCCAGAATATTTTTGTCTTAGAGCTTGTTGAGAAGTTCGTGAAGGTAATCGTTTAGTAGTTCTTAGAATGTTATCTCTTGCAGATTTAGCTTCGGCTCTACGCTGAGCTATGTTTTGTCTTGCTTGCTGAACCTGTGCTTTTGCAGTATCTAATGACATTTTAATTTAATATAAAACAATCCTGTAAAATTGAAAAAGAGTTATGAACATTTTCGAACAAATTCACAGGATTGCTAAATGGTTTTCAAAAAACACGACTGACTTAATAGCCATGAATATTATTTATCCTCCTTGTTTTGTTTTAAAACTATCTCATTAAGTTTCTTTTCAAACTTCGGCTTTGATTTAATTAGCATTTCTAATGCTATCGCTTCTTCAATCCGATTTAGAGTTTTTTTATCTGAAAGAAATCTAATTGTATCTTTAGTTTCTAAAATCAACCCAATAATTTTTTCCTTAATATTTAATTCCATTTTAATTTTTTTGCCTCCAACTCTTTTAATTTCTTTCTTAAATCTTTTGCGACTTGGTCTCGGTCAAGCCATTCGATTCTAATTAATTTTTTGAACTTTTCATCCATAAAATAGAATTAGAATTTATTACTTTTAAGCACGAGTGTATTTTTTTAGGTTTTTTCTAGGAAAAGTTTAGGTTTTATTTATGTTTTATTTCCGTCGTCCATCCAAGTCTCCGAGTTTTGAAGTTTCTGGAGTGCTAGATAAATTCTTTTATCCTCGTCAGTCATTTCAACGTCTTTTCCTTTGTTTAACTTCTTGAATTGTGCTAATTGATTTAACATTAAATGAAATCCTCCTTGATAAAGCAAGTCTTTCTTTTGGAGTTTTGTGATGTCTTTAGATAGAACACTTAGTTTTTTTTCAAATTCTTCTCGTTGTTCTAAAGAAAGTTCTTTTGGTTTAATCCAAATCTTTCTCGCATTTGCTTTTATACCATCTTGATTTAAATGTAAATAAATGTCTTTCATTGATTTATGATGTCCTAGCTGTTGAGCTGTCAAATCATCTTTGCGATTTTCATCATTATATAAGATTGTTGCAATCGAGTGACGCAGAGCATAGGGAACAACTTCTTTGCCTATTGCTTTTTTTGAAATCTTTTTTAATCGTCCACAAATAGATTTGGGGTTTATAGGTTTATTTTTATTTATTGGAGAAGGAAAAACCCATTCACTAGAATTTAAATCTCTCCATTGTTTTAAAAGAAGTTCTGCCTCTAAAGGTAATGATTTATAGAAATCTTTTCCAGTCTTTGTTGCGTGCAGTTTAATTATAACTCCTTTCTTCTCAAAGAACACATTCTCCCATTTTAGTTTGCAGGCTTCGGCGGGTCTAAATCCTCCATAGAAAAACACAACCCAATAAGTTTTATACATAATGTCATCATCCGCTTCAACAATCTTTTTTATTTCTTTAAGAGTGATCATATCTTCTGGGGTATAAGTTCTTGGGGCTTTTTTCTGTTTACATATTCTATCTAAATTTCTAAATCTTAAAGACCAATCAGGAAAATACCATTTAATAAAAACTTTCAAATGAACTTTAATAGAATTTAAAGTGTTTATAGAATATGGGAGATAATTAATAAATTTAGAAACATCATCTTCATCAAACTTTTCTAAAGATTTTTTTTTATAATTAATGAACTTTCCAATATATCTTTCTAAATCTTTTAGTTTGTTTTCAGATGAAACAGAAGTCTTTTTAAATTCCAAATGTTTCCTCAAAATATCTTCTTTGCTCATAGTAAAGAAAAGGTATTTGAGCCTTTTAAAGATTGTGAGGTGGGGAAGTTATAAGCCCTCTGTAGCTCAATGGGAACACAACTTCCCCACCGTTCTTCCTTTTGTTTCTACTATTGTTGAATCTGCAACTTTGCCAGCAGCTGGCACTTTTGTAGATTTCTTAATATTTACTACATCTCTCCAAAAAATAATATCTTGTCTAGGTACATTTAATATCTTTGATAATTCTGTATCTGAATCTGTTTTATATTCTTTCATAATATCCAAACAGAACTTCCCTTTTTCCGTCGGTGTCAAATCTTCTCTATGAATATTCTCAATTAAACTTTATGTTTTCGCTTTGTCGTCGCTGTTGATAGTTCTCCACTGGAAGCGTTAGCATTTCCTATGGAACGCCAATCATACCTCTACTTTATAAAGCGTAGTTACATAGTTAATTCATGGTATTAGAAAAAATCACAGATACAAAGAAGATAGAAAAAATAAATGTTGAGTGTCACAGGTGTAAACATAAATGGATTTTTACCGGATCTAAATTAAAACATCTTGACAAATATCCTGTTTATGCTCAATGTCCTGTTTGTAGGACCAGCGTTAAGATCAAGAAAAAAGATGAGGTTACAATAAAAGTAAAAGAAAAAGTAATAATCAAACCAAAATCAGTATATATAAAAGTAAAAGAAAAAGTAATAATCAAACCAAAATCAGTATATATTAAAGTGGAGGATGTGAAAAAATGAGATATGTAAAAACTAAAAAAGAACATCAGTGTTCAGTGTGTAAAAATATAATTCCAATCGATGAAGAAGTAATTCAATCAGAATCTAATTTTGGTTTATTTTATCATGAAGATTGTCATGCTGAACGATTTGGAAATTCTGAATTTCATAAACCAAAAAACAAATTAAAAGAGAGGGAGGAAAGCAGTAGTA
>Ga0207997_1001665_pt1 | contig 11425 bp, 7 predicted proteins | sample AntAceMetag02UKN_FD_184777 | JGI IMG/M metagenome (GOLD analysis project Ga0207997, IMG submission 184777) | Saline lake microbial communities from Ace Lake, Antarctica - Antarctic Ace Lake Metagenome 02UKN (SPAdes) (version 2) | ecosystem: Environmental > Aquatic > Non-marine Saline and Alkaline...
AGTTCTTCTAGTTCCTCGAGTAGTTCTAGTTTTTCATCGAGCAGCTCTTCTTCGTCGCTAAGTTCATCTAGTTCAAGTAGTTCTAGCAGTTTCTCAAGCAGTTCAAGTTCTTCAAGTTCTCGATGTCCAAGACAATTTGGTGGAAATTGGCAGAGAAAGATGTGGTATAACGAAACCACAGAATATTATTGGAGATCAAGATATGACAGAACAAATGATAGGCTTATATTTGAATATTCTAATGATTTGTCTGGAGATAACTGGTCTGAAAATACAAATGCAAGAATAGATGCTTCTGGGTTTTCTGGAGGATTAGATGCTGATTTCACAGTTAGAGGAAAAGATAATATAGCGGTAACCACAATTCATTATTCGGATGGAATAGATACTTGGATTGCAGAAAGTAATGAGGCTAGTGCAATTGGTTGGGTTTGGGCTAATTTAACAAAGGTGTTTGATGGAACTTCTCCTGATTGGTATCAAAGAGTGAACCTATGTGCAGATAGACAAACTCCAAATGGTAAATTATATGCTACTGCAGTATTTAATGATGATTCAGAGGGGACTCAATATGTAGTTTGTAAAGTCCAAAATAGTACTGGAGATATAACTGGATGGGGTAATTCAAAAGATATAAGTGATAATACAAACACTAGCACTATTCTTGGTGAGAGTTGTCGTTCTATTGGCGAGGGTGGTGCAGCAAAAGATGATGTATTATTTGTCTATAAAGAAGGAGATGCAATAAAGTCCCAATATATGAGTGCTGGGGTTACTAGGGGAATTCAAATAGTAGATGCTACAACTTATCCAGGTCGTTCTATGTTTGACTTTGAACATGGTATAGAACTTAATGAAAAACATGGTCATGTTGTTTATGTTGATAGTGATGGAACTATAAAATGGATAGAAAGAGAATCTGGGAATGTAACAGCGTGGAATTCGACCCAAACTATGACTAGTGAAACAGTTGGACATGCAGAAGTAGCGATTGTAGAACATGGTATTGGTCTTTTATATGTAATTTGGAGAGAAGGAGCTTTATTGAAATATAGACTTCACAGATGTTATCCAGAGGCATGGAGTCCAACTTTAGGAAATATTCCAAATAGTTACGATGTTTCTGTCGATGCTGTAGTCGATACAACTTCTGTTGCTCAACTTCAAACTGCCGATTCTATTCCATTAACTGCAGATATTATGGGTGCTTGGATAGGACAAATAGGTGCTAATCTTTGTGAAATAGGTTGGGGTATTATTGTGGGTAGTAGAACTACTATTTATTCAAGAGAGAAAGAGTTGACTTTGCCAACAGATGATTCTGATATGGATATTCCATTTCTAGATACAGAATATGTTGATGTTAGTGTTGACGATGATGTTTATGTGCAACAATGTGCCATAAGCACATTAGATCCTTATAGTATCTTTGTTTGGAAAGATGAACATAATAATAATGTTGATGTGATAGCTTCTACTTGTATATTAAAGACTTCTAGGGCTCCAAGTGTTAATACGGTTTATTTACAGATTTACAATAGAGATACAACAACCTGGGAAACTTTAGATAGTAATAATATAACAGGTGCCGATACAGAATTTACTTTAAATGGACTTCAATCTACTAATTTAGATAAATATTATGATGCAGGTTTTTGGGTAATACATAGAATTTATCAAAAGGTTGAATAATAAATATGTCAAATTTACAAGCTAAAAAATTCTTACAAGAACATCTGGGAAGTTATGAGATGGAAAGTCAAAGGACATTTAATTCCAAGTTTTTTAATAATGGAAGTGATTTTGTTGCTCATATATATGCAGGACATATTCATTATAAGGATAAAACTGATGGAGAATTAAAAGATATTGACACTAGATTAATTCTTGATAATGGTAATTGGATTCAAAACAAGGCAAGTTATGAAATAGAATTGCCTCAGTATTCTGATGGAGAAATATTATTTAGAGATGTTTTCGAGGGAAAAGATCAAGAAATAAGAATGAAAGCAGTTGCTGGGCACATTCTAGGAGTATTAAATACAATAGAGAACTATGGGAAAGATAGACAAATTATCTACAAGGATGCTTTTGGTTCTGGTGTAGATCTACGACTTACTGTTGGAAATAATAATTTTAGAAAGGATGTAGTTATAAATCAAAAACCAGCCACCTTAAAAGATTTGACTTTTGATTTTGAGATTCAATTACCACAGGTTCCTATCAAACTATATGATATTGGGGCAAAAACAACAGAATCTATTAATCTAATAGGTCAAACAATTCAAGGAAATAAAAAGATTTTAATTGGTGATCAAGGGATTCCAACTTACATTCAACCATTTAGTGCTTGGGATAGTAGTGGAAGAAGAATAAGCATCAAAGTTGATTTTTATAAAAAAGATGGAAAGCTTTTCTTAAAGAAAACAATTCCTGCTTCATTTTTAGAAAATGCTGTTTATCCAATTATAACTGATACAACAACAAGTTATACTTCTGGAACTGGAAGTGGACATACTAAAATGGACTATCATTCTTGGGATACAGCACATGATGCTATTTCAGCTGATACAACTACTGATAATTGGGAATCGTTTTATTGTGGTACCACTGAACAAAGTTATGATGAACCACCTGTTGGATTTGGTATAATTAGAGCTTATCTTCCTATTGACACACAAGGATTACCAAACGATGCTAATATTTCTGCTGCTACCCTTAGTATTTATATTACACAGTTATTAGATCAAGATAATGATGGTGATGATTGGATAAATGTGGTTAAAACTTATCAAGCAAGTACTACAGAGTTAAGTGATGATGATTATGAAGATTGTGGTAGCGATAATGGAGATCCAGCTCGAGCCAAATATGTGCCAGTATATGGAGCTACGGCGATTGATTTAGGAAATTTAACTAATGATGATTGGAATACTTGGACATTAAATGCTACAGGAAGGGGTTGGATTTCTTTAACTGGTTATACAATGTTGGGAATGAGAGAAGGACATGATTGCATAGATTCAGAATTACAAAGTGGGACTGCGGATAGAATATTATTTAGGGGAAATACTTATACTGATTTTGAACCATATTTATCTGTAACTTATACATTTAGCAGTAGTTCATCTTCAAGTTCTTTTAGTAGCAGTTCATTTAGTTTTTCTAGTTCAAGTTTTTCAAGCAGTTCTTTTAGCTCTTCTTCATTTAGTTCTTCTAGTAGCTCATTTTCGTCATCTAGCTCTAGTTCTTTTAGTTCTAGCAGTTCCAGTAGTTCGTTTTCTAGTAGCTCATTTAGTTCATCTTCGTTTTCTTCCAGTAGCTCTAGTTTTTCAAGCTCATCATCTAGTTTTTCATCATCAAGTTTTAGTTCAAGTTCTTTTAGTAGTAGCATTGCTTATGGTCCAGAATATGTATTTAATTCAGGTAGCATAGCCTATGCTAAGAAAATTCTTTCTTTAGATTCTACTCATTTTGTAGTTGTTTTTCAGGATGATGGTAATAGTGGAAAGGGTACAGCAATTATTGGAACAGTATCTAACGAAGATGAAATTGCTTATGGTTCAGAATACATATATAGTGATGAACTTACACATTACACAGTAATATGTAAAATTGATTCTACTCATTTTATTGCTCTTTATATAAGAGACAGTGATGGTAGGGCAAAAATTGGAACAGTATCTAACGGTAATGAAATCTCTTATGGTTCAGAATATACATTTGAAACAGGAAATTCTAGTTCTAATTATACTATTTCATTGTTAGATTCTACTTATTTTGTTATTGGTTATACCGATACTGCGAATGATGGAAAGGGTACCGCAAAGGTTGGTACAATTTCTGATACCGATGTAATTTCTTTTGGAAGTAAGTATGTATATAATAATGATCAAACATATTATAGTTCTATTTCTGCTTTAGATTCTACTCATTTTGTAGTCGCTTATGAAGATTATGCTACTGGAGATAGGGGTGGTAGGTCAAAAATTGGAACAGTATCGTCTGGAGACCAGATTGCTTATGGTTCTGAATATGAATTTTCTTTAGGTGGAGTTGGTAGTGTTGCCACTCAAAAAATTGATTCTACTCATTTTATAATTGCCTATGAAGATGAAGGCGAAGATCCAGATAAAGGTACTGCAATAATAGGAACTGTATCTGATATTAATGTTATTTCTTATGGTTTAGAATATGTATATAGTGAGGGTGTATTAGGCAGTATATCTATTTGTTCTTTAAACCTTGCAACTTTTATAGTTACTTATGAAGATGTTACAGAGGACAGATATGGAATGTCAATAGTTGGTATAATTTCCGATACTGATGTAATTGCCTTTGGTCCAGAACATGTGTTTAAATCAGCAGCAGTTTATGGTTGTAATTCTTCTGTTATAGATCTTACTCATTTTGTAGTTGTTTATGGGGGAGAAAATTGGTATGGGACAATAAGGATAGGAACTTATGAGGGAGAAGAAAGTTCCAGCAGTTCTTCTTCAAGCAAAAGTTCATCCTCTAGTTCGTTTTCCAGTTCCTCTAGTTCCTCATTCAGCTCATCATCATCTAGTTCCTCTTTTTCTTCTAGTTCATCTAGTTCATCATTTAGTAGTTCATCTAGTTCATCTTCATTCAGTTCATCAAGTTCCTCTTCTTCTTTCAGTAGTAGTTCATCGTCTTCTAGCAGTTTCTTGAGCAGTTCTAGCTCCTCTTCATTTAGTAGCAGTTCTTCAAGTAGTTCCTTTAGTAGTTCTTCCTCAAGTTCTTCTTTCAGTTCATCTTCTTCTAGTAGTAGTTTGAGCTCTAGCAGTTCGAGTTCAAATTCATTTTCCAGTTCTTCCTGTTCCAGCTCTTTTAGTAGTTCGTCTTCTTCGCTTTCAAGCTCTAGTTCATCAGTTTCTAGTTCAAGTTCTTGTAGTTCTTCAATTTCATGCTCTGCTGGAGATCCTTGGAATGTAAATGGTGCTACTGTTGGCTTTTGGAAAATGAATGAAGATAGTTGGGATGGAACACCTGAAGAGATTATAGATAGTTCTGGACATGATTATCATGGAGTGGCTGTAAATGGTGCTGATACTATTGCAGATGGTAAACTAGGAAGATGTGGTCAACTTGATGGTGTTGATGATTATTTAGATTTAGGAGATGATGCTGGACTTAACTTAACTACAGCTCTTACAGTAGAATTTTGGGTAAGACCACATATTTCTCAAGAAATATGTTATACAGCAGAAACAGGAGGAAATGTAGGAATAGCTGGTAAGGTGGCGAGTAACGAAAGCAGTGCTAATTGGAGTTGGCAGTTAAGATATGGCTCTCCAGATAATTGTTGTTTAGGTTTTCAAGCAAACGATAGTGGTGGTGGCACCGTATGGGTTACAGCGAAGAAAGCTTTGGCAAGTAATCAATGGCATCATATAGCAATTACTTTTGATGCTCCAAATCTTAAATTTTATGTAAATGGAATTGAAACAGATAGTGATGTTTTAGTTGGCAATATTTCTAGTAATGTAAATAAATTATTGATAGGTAGTGATGGATGGTCTGGTGTTACTGGATATTTTGATGGTGATGTAGATAATTTTAGAGTGTATGATAAAGCATTAACTATTGATGAAGTTAGGGCACTCTGGAATAACAGTGATGGAACCGAGGATTTGTCTGGTTGTTATGATTTCAGTTCTAGTAGTTCTTCTAGTTCAAGTCTCTCTTCAAGTTCTTCTAGCAGTTCATCATTAATAAGTTTCTCAAGTAGTTCATCGTCTTCAAGTTCATTTAGTTCTTCTAGTAGTTCTTTTTCAAGTTCTAGTAGTTCCTCTTCATTCAGTTCCAGTTCTAGTAGTTCTAGTTTTTCTAATTCTTCTTCATCTTCGAGTTTTAGTTCATCCAGCTCTTCTTTGAGTTCAAGTAGTAGCTCAAGCTCATTTAGTAGTTCATCAAGTAGTAGTTCGTTTTCAAGTTCAAGTTCTTCAAGTTCAAGCTCTTCAAGTTCATTTAGTTCTTCAAGTTCAAGTTCGTCGTTTTCCTCTTCAAGTAGTTCAAGTAGTTTTAGTAGCTCTTCCTCTAGCAGTTCTTTATCTAGCAGTTCTAGTTTTTCCTTTAGCAGTTCTTCTTCTAGTTCATCTTTTTCTTCTTCATCCAGTAGTTCTTCTTTTAGTAGTAGTTCTAGCTCTTCATCATTTTCATCCAGTTCAAGTAGTTCTTCAAGCTATTCTTCTAGTAGTTCCAGTTCATCATTTAGTTCATCAAGTTCTAGTTCTTCACTTTCTAGTTCTAGCTCAAGTAGCAGTTTTTCAAGCTCTTCAAGCAGTTCATTTTCATCTAGTTCTTCTTCTAGTAGTTCGTCTTTTTCAAGTTCAAGTTGCTCAAGTTCTTTTAGTTCATCAAGTAGTAGCAGTTCGCTTCTATCAAGTAGTTCCTCTAGCAGTTTATCTTCTAGTTCTAGTAGTTCTAGTTCTTCATTTTCAAGTAGTTCATCAAGTTCAAGCTTTAGCTCCAGTTCGTCTAGTTCCTCCCTTTCAAGTTCTAGCAGTTCATCTTCTTTTAGCTCATCATCATCTAGTTCATCTTTTTCAAGTTCAAGCTCCTCGAGTTCATTTAGTTCAAGCTCATCTTCAAGTTCGTTCTCAAGTAGCAGTAGTTCAAGCAGTTTTAGCAGTTCGTTCTCTAGTAGCTCTAGCTCTTCATTTAGCTCTTCTTCTTCGAGTTCTTCATTTTCAAGTAGTTCATCAAGTTCAAGCTTTAGCTCAAGTTCCTCAAGTTCTTCCTTTTCTTCAAGTTGCTCTTCTTCATCTTCCTCAAGCTCTCTTTCTTCTTCTTCTAGTTCTCTTAGTTCTTCATCGAGCTCCTCAAGTTCTCATTCTGGATATAGTACTTGTATAGATATAGATTTGTGGGGTGTTACCTTTTCATTTTCTTCCTCATCATCTTCTTCGAGTTCTTTATCTTCTTCAAGTTCGTCATCTAGTAGTTTCAGTTCCTCTTCATCATCTAGTTTTTCTAGCAGTTCTTCTAGTAGCTCATTCTCCTCATCTAGTTCATCTAGTTCATTTTCTTCAAGTAGCTCCAGCTCATCTTTCTCAAGCTCTAGTAGCTCGTCTTTCAGTTCTTCATCTTCTTCAAGTAGTTTCTCTAGTAGCTCTAGCTCGTCTTCTTTTAGTTCGTCATCATCTTCAAGCTCATTTAGCTCTAGCTCATCAAGTAGTTCCTCATTTTCTAGCTCGTCATCGAGTTCTTCATTCAGTTCTAGTAGTAGCTCTTCCAGTTTTTCATCATCTAGTTCTTCTTCTTCATTTAGTAGCAGTTCTTCTAGTAGCTCATCAAGCTCTTCAAGCTTTAGTAGTTCTTCCTCTAGCTCATCATTCAGTTCTTCCTCTTCGAGTAGCTCGTTCTCTAGTAGTTCTTCGAGTAGCTCATTTTCATCATCTTCGAGCAGCTCTAGTTTAAGTTCGTCTTCAAGTTCTTCTCTTAGTAGCTCGTCATCATCTAGTTCGTCATCATCTAGCTCGTCTTTAAGTTCTTCAAGCAGTTCTAGTTCGAGTAGTTCTTCAAGTTCTAGTTTTTCTTCTAGCTCTTCATCATCATCATTTAGTTCAAGTTCTAGTTCAAGTAGTTTCAGTTCGTCTTCAAGTTCCTCAAGTTTTTCTAGTAGCTCCTCTAGCAGTTCTAGTTTTTCCTCGTCAAGTAGCTCAAGTTCAAGCTCGTTTAGTAGCTCTAGTTCTAGTAGTTCATTCAGTAGTAGTAGCTCATCATCTTCGTTTAGTTCGTCGTCATCTTCAAGTAGTTTCTCTAGCTCTAGTAGTTCAAGTAGTTTGAGCTCAAGTTCATCTTCTTCATCAAGTATAAGTTTTAGTTCTTCAAGCTCAAGTTCAACTCTTTCATTCAGTTCATCCAGTAGCTCAAGCAGTTCATTTAGTTCATCCTCAAGTAGCTTTAGTTCTTCTTCATCTTCAAGTAGTTTCTCGAGTTCTTCTTCAAGTTCTTCGTTTTCGTCTAGTAGTAGTTCTTCAAGTTTGTCTTCTTCAAGTAGCTCAAGCTCACTTAGCAGTTCCTCTTCTAGCTCATCGTTTTCTAGCAGTTCTAGCTCAAGTTCACTAAGTAGTTCTTCTTCAAGCAGTTCGTTTAGCTCTTCATCTAGCTCGTCATCTTTCAGTAGTAGTTCGAGTAGTAGTAGTTCGAGTTCTAGTTTTTCTTCAAGCTCTAGTTCTTCATCAAGTTTTTCAAGTTCTAGTTCAAGCTCAAGCTCTAGTTCTAGTTTTAGTAGTTCCAGTAGTAGTTCATCTTTTTCTAGCTCAAGTTCTTCTTCGAGTTCAAGCTCATCAAGCTCTTCATTCTCTTCTTCTAGCTCTTCTTCGAGTTTCTCAAGTAGCTCTAGCTCATCTTCGTTCTCAAGCTCGTCTAGCTCCAGTTCTTCATCTAGTTTAAGTTCTAGCAGTTCATCTTCAAGTTCAGTATGTTCAAGTTCCAGTTCCTCCTCAAGTCTTTCTAGTTCTAGCTCGAGTTCCTCAAGTTCTAGTTCGAGTTCTTTTTCAAGTTCATCTAGTTCTAGTTCTTCACGAAGTGCAGTTCCATATCCAAAAAGAAAGACTAAATTATTTACCTCTGAGGGTAAAACTACTTTAGTAACTAAAATAGGACAAACAAGAATAGGTACAGATGTTGGAAAGACTAGGATTGGTACGGATGTGGGAGAAACAAAATTGAGTACAAATGTCAAAAGAACAACATTATTAAGTGATATTTAAAAACACTTGACCTTTAGTTTAAATTTTTTTAAAATAAAACAATAAGTTAAGTAGTCAAATTTATGCAAATACTTTCGGCCCCCACAGAAGATTCGGTTTTAACCGAACTTACATATTTATCAGACGATGTAGCCGCAGCTGCAAATTCTATAAGCGTGAATAATGCTCAAGGTTTTGCTACAGATGACTATATTGTTATAGAAAGAGTTAGAAGTGAAACTGCTGAAGTTATAAAAGTTGCTTCTGTTACTGGTAATGCAATTACTTTGAGTTCAGCATTAAGTTTTGCTCATAAAGATGGAGTTAGGGTTCAAAAAATACTATTTAATCAGAGGAAATTTTATCGTGCATCTTCAGAAACTGGAGTTTATGCTCTTTTAGCAACTAAGAATATAGAAGTAGATAGACCAGATGGAACATTCTATGAAGATGTTATAGGAACTTCTTCTAGTTGGTATAAGGCAACCTATTATAATTTAACAACAAATGTTGAAACAACACTAGCTGATGCAGTTGCCTGTAAAGCTGCAGAATCTGAGCACTATACCTCTTTATGGGATATAAGAAAGCAGGCTGGTTTTGAGGAGGCTTATGGAATAAAAGATGAGACTATCGCTGACTATAGGGATGAAGCCGAAAATGAATTTGAATCTGCAGTGGTTACTATTTATGCTATTCCATTAGATCCGAAACCAAAAATAGTAAGACAAATTATAAATTTATTGGCTGCCGGTAATCTTTTAATAAAGGAATATGGAATGGAAGCTGATATTGAAATATCTAAATCAGGACAAAGAATGTTAGACAGGGCTTATTTCTTAATAGGGAAAATAATTGATAAAACATTGAAATTGGTTGATGATGATGGTAATGAATTAAGTTTAAAGACTAGTACATTGATAGCGAGCACAAGTAATGTTTATGGAAATAAGGCAGATACTGGCGAGCTTTATAATATTGGAGATGAGAGTTTTAGTTTTAAAGACCCAGGTAATCCAAGATCATGATATGCCATCAGGAATTTATCAGCATAAAAAAGGAAGACATTGGAAAATTGAAGATACTTCTAAAATAAAAGAAGCAATTATTAAAAGATGTAAGAATGGTGAAAAATTTGGATTTCAGAAAGAACAACAAAATAAAAATTGGAATGGTTTTAAGAGAGGAGAAAAGAATCTAATGTGGATAGATGGAAGATCTGCATTAAATGAACCATATTCTCCGTCGTGGACACCTGAATTAAAACAATCAATAAGGCAAAGGGATAAATTTATTTGTGCAATATGTCAATGTTATCCAGCATTTCAAGTTCATCATATTGATTATAACAAGAAGAATTGTGAACCAGAAAATCTAATTATACTTTGTAAAAAATGTCATGGGAAAACAAACCATAATAGGAATTATTGGATAAATTATTTCAAAATATATGATAGAATTAAAAGTTGAAAAAGTAGGTTTACAAGAGTTAATTTTAGGACTTGAGAACCTTGGTAGAGATATAAATTCAATTGAAGAACCTTTAACTGATTCAGCTAGACATATGCAACAACAAGCAATAGCGAACTTTGCTGCTAGTGGGGCTTTGATGCAATCTGGTGGATGGCCACCTTTAGCTGAAAGTACAGAAAGAATGAAAGCGAAAAAGTGGCCAGGTCGTCCAATGTTAGTTAGAACTGGAAAATTAAGGCGTTCATTTGAAATTGAGGGACCAAGAATTGAAAAAGATTATGGAGAAATTGAAGTATATAATCCAGTCCATTATGCGATTGAACATCAAGAAGCTTGGGGATTATTGCCTCAAAGAATATTATTAAGATTTCAAAAACAACAAATTCAAGATGTAACTAATATATTTACAAGGTGGATAGATAAAATAATTAATAGAAATTTTAAATAAAATGTATTTAACTTGCAAAAAATTAAAAGATTTGATGGAGACTACTTTTGGTGATAGCATAAAAGAATACTTTATAGATGATCCTTCATTAATTCCATTTTCAGAATTACCTTGTTTATCTGTAGCACCGATAAGTACAGATATAAATATTCTTGATAATACCAAAGATGGTTGGACATTTACTATAGATATAATTCTAATTATGAATGCCAAGCAAGAATTAAAGAAATTCAAACAAGAGGTTATTGGGACTCAATATTTGACTGAGACAATGGAGGGTAAGAGTAGTGCTGGAGTTCTTAGAGCCAATACTATATTATATGTTCTGAGAAAGAATTTGCGTTTGGATGATAATTGGTATATAAACAATATAGAAAGAATAGATTATTCGTTGAGGACAAGAACTACTGAAAGGGGTGATCAATTTGTAACTAAAGAATCGACCCTAAGACTTTCTGTTGTGAGAGTTCAAAATAGACCAATATAATAATATAATATTATGGAAAAAAAAGAGAAACCAAAAGAATTTAAGGAGTTGAGATGCAAAGGATTTAATTCCAAGAAAAGAGAATGCAATCAACTTTTGTATAAATACAAGATTTTGGAAGATGAGATTGATGTTGCAATTAAATGTTCATCATGCAATACGTTCACTATACTAAAATTACCATTTAGAAAAAAATAATAAAATAACAGTTGAAAAAACTATGAAAATTACATCAAGTTACCATAAAACATTACATTGTCAAGTTGGAAATAAGTCAATTGGAATTGAACCAAATCA
>Ga0207997_1001667_pt1 | contig 11420 bp, 12 predicted proteins | sample AntAceMetag02UKN_FD_184777 | JGI IMG/M metagenome (GOLD analysis project Ga0207997, IMG submission 184777) | Saline lake microbial communities from Ace Lake, Antarctica - Antarctic Ace Lake Metagenome 02UKN (SPAdes) (version 2) | ecosystem: Environmental > Aquatic > Non-marine Saline and...
CGGACTTTACGACGGAAGTTGATCTCAGCAATTGAACGAGTAGCATTAAGTATAGCTGTTCGTGCCGCATCTGCCGGGATATTAACGTCGTCAGGGCTGTAACCCAGATCCTCCTCCATAATGGCGATATATTCATCGGCATCGGGGAAGCGATTCTCACCTATCACAGTAGCCGCCGCTGTGGACTTGGTTGCTGCCCCCGCGGTAGTAATGCCGGTAGGGGGTGTTGTTGCGGAACCACTATCTGTATACATGGCAACAATAGCGGCTAATGTCAATCCCTCTTGATAGGCATGTGTGGATGTCAGGCCCAACGGAACTGCCTTAACAACCTGTCTCTTAGCCTTAACTAACTTGTCATTTTTCTCTGCCATTATTTATTTCCCCATGGGGAAGCCGCCGACAAGTCGGCCACGTAACATTTTTTTTATCCACTGCAACTTATCCTCTTCGTAACGCCTGTCGGCTTCAGTGGTGTCCATAATCATATTCCTGCCATACGCCTTGACTCCACCCTTCGGCCCGACATCCCTCATAAACGATTCCTGTTCTCTTAACCTCTGCATTGCTAACTGATAATCACTATCGTCACTCTCGCCAGTCGGCATTGTCGTTGGCCGTAACGGTTTTGGTGATCCGCCACTATTAACAAGTTGATCTAATGCCGTCATATTACGCCTCGTATATCTTCAGCCACAAATCGTTACCGTCAATGTTCATCCACCAGTCCCCGCAGCTTCGTAGATAAGCTTGGAACTGCTTGCCCTTTACCCTCCCTAACGGTACAAAGTCCCCGGCGAGGATTGGCTGAACCATTTCTTTCATCCCCAGCGCGTTACTCTGGTCTACTGATATGGCTTGTAGCGTACTCGTTGCCATTACCGACCTCGCCTTGCCGCCATCTGGTTAAGCATTATACCTCTCAACCCCTCTATTTCGTGCCGGAGTTTCAGTGGCATATTCATTTTCTGGGAGTCGGGCAGTTTTGCCCAAATCTGGGCTAACTTCATTGATAGTGTCGCTTCTTTGAGGAGGGCTTGTTTCTGCATCGTTCCCCATAGAGCCTTGTTGAGTAAGAATCTGGGATCTGATTTTCTATCCCATTCTCCTTGACGAGCGGCAGAGAAGGCGAAGGCATCGCGGTCCATACCACCACCAACATTACCCATTCCCGATACCGCTCCCATTCGCTCAAGGATTTGGCGTTGCCTGTAATAACGTTCTGTCGGTGATGTTTCTTGGCGCATACCGACTTCCCAGCCCCCTCCCCCACTTCCGCTACCACCACGGGACCGGCGGCGTGTGGGTTTTTTCCATCCTTGCGCTGTCCATTCTAACCTTGAAATTGCATCATTAGCAGTTCTTACGTTATAAGTTTTGCCTATAATTCTACCACCACCACCACTACCTCCCCTTTCTGTACTAGATGTTGCTTGCGAGGATAGAGATGGAATTCTATATCCTAACGCTTCCCGTTCAGCACTTGTAGTTTTAGGACCACGATTATATTTATCAATTATCCGTTTCATACCACCACGATTATATTTAGCTTGTTCAGAAGGAGTCCGACCGGTAGAGGTAGTCGCAGTCACACGCTTCGATAGAAATGCGGATTGTACTGTTGGTTTTTTCTTAGGTGCCACTCTGTGCCTCCTGCTGCTGTGAGGGTATTGCTCCGATGATATTCTCGTTAAGTATCTGATTCATCATAAGAATGAAGGCGTATATTTTGAACTCGACATCAACATTGTCCTGCACTAAGTCGAACGCTATCGTCGGACCCTGCATACTTAATTTAATCCGATCAATGCCTTTTGTTAAGTCTATGCTCTCGGTGAACAGGGTAGTGTCAGTATCGTAGTTCTTATACGCCTTAACTGATACTGTCCCGTCAGTCTGCACCTCCTGGTGTATCGCAAGCTCCCATGTTCTAATAGGTTCAGCCAAGGTAAACCATCCGAACCGTCTCAAGAATCTTATCGCTCCGATAGCGTATACGCTTGTGGCATCAGGGTTGGTAGTCCAGACTACCGTGACGGTTAATTGCGCGGATGTATTGGCACTTATCTTTCTGCGCTGACCAATACCGGTTCCGCTCACGATATTCACATATAAACCCTTACACTCGGTCGGGGTCCATGATTGGCCGGTATCCGATAGTGTGCTGTTGCCTCCACTGGTAGCTGTGCCGGTCCTCTCTCCCTCAGTCAATAGATTAGCCCCGTCATTCGTTCCCGTATTTCCCTTATACAGATAGCCATACTCATCGCCGATAAGCAATTCTCCGTCTATACTACCGGAGCTGGTTGCTTGCGGTCCCTCACTCTCGATCCACGCTTTCATTCGGGTATCATATACGTAGCATACCTCACCTATTTCCGTTCCCACTGCATCAGTCGTAGCCATCCATAGATGGTACTTCTCATTGACAAATTCAGCGTGAGCATACTGTAACTTATCCAGCTCGAGTTCTTGTAGCCGCGGCAGGATCGGCAAGCCTATATTCACGAACTTATAGTCTCCGCCATCCAGAGATGACAACCATACTCCTAACTTATACTTTGATAGGAAGAATAAATTTCCTAGACCGTCTTTAGCTATACTACGATGAGAACATGTTCCGGTAGGGGATTTGAGCTTTCGGGCTACCTGATACCCGTCATTATCGGGTGCCGACTGGTAAATGCTCCGGTCAGTGAAGAGTGCGGTTGAACCTTCCAAGTCGCCTATCCCGGTCATACCCGCATCTTCATTGTATTTGACCTCAACAAAATGGTCTGATGGCCACTGCTCAATCATCGGGAATCCTACAACGGTTTTTTCGCAGTGATATGCCCGCCACTTGTCGGGAAATATCTTATAACTCTTTCCACTTGCTCCGGACCCCTTGTATTCGGGATTGGTTCTGAGCGTCTGGGCGGAGACATCAACATCATAGATGACATACTTGTTAGCCTCGTCACCGTCGATCACGATATACTTGCCGATAATAGCCTTTGTCCATCCGGTCCCACTACCGACTATTGCCGTGTCCCCGTTCACTACCGTTACATCCCCTTCCTCATACTCGACATACCCACCACACCACAACATGCCCTGGCTGGCACAGACATACGGCATAGACGGCATAGGGGCGAGATCATCGGGAGCAAGCTCTTCGAGGTCACTATCGTTGGCGGTAAGAATTACGCTGATAGTACTGATAATCACCTGCTTCTCGTAGTAGTATGTCTCTCCGTCACCGCGGGTACGGTATATCCGGTAATGAGTGAACCGTGAGGGAATTGTAGTTATCTGACTACCAATGCCGAGAGTTAAAGCCGGGGTGTCTCGTTCGGACTGGACTACGTTAGTCGGGTTACTCAAGCTCGTTTCGTATTCGGTATCTTCGTCATAGAATGAAATTTTAACTGAATAGCCGACCTCTTGCGGAGTGCCGGTAACATTTTTCAGGCAGTTTCCGATAAACACCGGGAACTCGATCTCCCCACAATCCCGTATTTCGTTTCCATCGTATAGTTTTGGACGGTCAATACCATTGGTCATTACCAGGTAACAGTCATTTAGAACTGCGAATGTCCAGTACGAATAGTCGAGAGTGCTATTCCCGGTATCAAGTGATGTGAGTGTTGGGCCGGAGGGGTCGAACAGATTGATTTCGCCCGACTTATCTATAACGATATAGAACGTGTCACCGTGTAGCTTGAACTCTTTTATTCCGAGTATTTCATTCTCGGCACAACAGTTATACCGGGAGTTACCTTTACGTGGCTCTAATGAACCCGACGTACGGTACTCCTGATTTCTACAGCGAAGAGCGTCTTCAAGCTGGATATTGACGGGATTGTCCCACAAATTTTCCCCGCCCGTCCAATTAGTAATTTTTACTCGTTGAGGTTTCTCGTTCATAATCCGAATTTACTTTCACGTGGTTTCGTGGTAGTTTTCAGTCCGGCATAACCTTCCCACTCCGAATGAAATATCCTCGCCTTATCCCCTACCAAGATCTGTTCGTCGTATCGCGTTATGTATTTTTGGTCGGTGGCCGCCCCGTGTATCTCTGTTGGTTCATCATCTCCAAGTCGATATAATTTTTTCCCGGCACTCAAATATCCATATTTCTCACCAGCTACCGCACCATTATACGGATATTTATCATCTAGTGTCAGCAGGAGGTCAATATCGCCTTCTAATGTTGACCTATAAATCTTGGACGGATCTGTGAGTAACCCCGCATATAGTTTGCCAGTATGAGATTCATAGTCCAGAGATGAGCCGGGCTGACGAGCGTTATCAAGTTTGGCTATCTTTGTCGCGGCAGTATCTGTTATTTTATATATATTCGTCGCTTTGGTAGTATCGTCATAAATAATGTTTCCGACAACGTACAGGTCAGTGCCATCAGATGTTATGTCATCTATTAACGCGCCAGGAACCGATAACGACCCTTCAATCAAGCCATCATAGAATTTTACCCATGACGGGGTGGGTTCATCAACTTTCTTCCAAACGTATTTAGATGACGCAACATATATCTCGCCATTATGGACAATCCCCTTTTCTACCCAGTCCCCGGTAGCAAGGGGAATATCACCGGAGTATTTCTCCCACGAATCATCAGATAGATTATACTTATCTACCGGAGATCCGGTGGTGACATTATTGTTCACCATGTGCAAATCATTATCAAGGATATGCAGTCTCGGAATTTGAGATGCTGCGGCGAGGTCACGTATCTTAGTCCATTCCCCATTTCGATACCTTTGAATGCCGTCAGATGTTGAGGCGAATGTATGGGCAAAAATATGACCATCTGCTTGTCTTACTAAACCTTTCCTCAGTTCATACGAATAATAAGTATCATCAGCATCATACTCATCCAAGAACTTCCACGCCTTGACCCACGCATTAGCTTCATCAATGGTCTCAAACGGAAGCAACCCTTTTATCCCATCACCCTGCGCCATCATCTCGATCTCTCCAGATCCGATTGGCATATTAACCAGATTGTCGGGGATAGCGTCTAACCGGCGAAACTGGAACTGTGGGAGTTTAGACGGCTTTGCCTCTTCCTGGTCAGGAGTAACTTTACTATCATCGGTGGACGGAGTTTCTTCGGGGTTTTCTTCTTCAACAGCTTTTTTCTTGGCATCAACCTTTTTCGCGGGGAGTTCATCAGGTTTCTTTTTTACGGGAGATGTTGGTTTGGTGATTTTATTCTTCACGTCAATCTCATTCAAATCCTCAAAGACGTTTTTTATCTTACCCGATTCCTGGGGCTTGACTGCGTTTATACGCTCCTCCCTCTGAAGATCACGAGTTTCGGCTTTACTTGGCGGTAAGTCAAATTTTCTTTCCAACACTTCCATTATATTATCATGCCGGGGTTCTGCTCGTTACGCTGTACCTGACCCAGTAATGTTTCCAGTTCATTATACGCAAGGCCAAGGGACTTGTTTTTCGGGGCGAACTTGGAAGCTACAATTTCACACAGGATAGTATGGAAGTCCGGGGTCTGAGGCAGTTCGCATTTAATCTCGTAGATTGAATCGGTATCAGGGGTCGTGCCACTCCACCCGGCGACCGTAGCGACTTTCGTTGACCCGACATAATCCATTATCACCTGCTCGTCATGTATCCCGTTACCACTAACAATTATGATTGTAGCGTTATTGTAGTAATCGTCAGATGTCTCAACTGTCCCGATCAATGCTTCGGTGGCAAGGGTAATCGTAGTAGCACCTACGGCCTGTGGTATGCCACGGTGCAGCTTAGGCAGTCTACGAGTATAAACGAAGTCTACATCGGCGGTCAAGCTACTGGAGAAATATATCTTATTGCCACGGAGATACGCAAAATATAGACCCGTCCAACCGCCTGACCACGATCCACTTGTTGCGTCGAAGTTATGACGTTGTGGGGGGGCGATGATCTCGATTGGTGTCCCGTTATATGACAGGTCCCGGACTGAAACAAAGTCTACCGGCAAACTCACACCGTCAGTCGAGGGGGTCATAGTGGTTATCACCTCGAATAAGTCCTGGCCCTGCTCATCTATTCTGGTCGCTATCTGGCTGAGGGCCGAATTGATAATGTGCATTTTCAGACGTAACGGCACTTTAGAATTACCATTATCCTCGATGAAAACATTGATAAGGTCTGTGATTTCTATAAGGTTCATTTCGTTTCGGGTTCAGATTCTATATCTTTACCGGTGAGAATTTTTAGGTCTTGAATTGCGCTTTTGATTAACGCCTCCCCTTCGGCGACAGACCTCTTGAGGGTAACAGCCCTGCCTGCGGCCAGCTTAGTGATCACCGGCGAATACGAATCGTCTATATCAACGGTATCGGCAAGATCATCAAGGGTCGGGGGAACTTGTAGGTAGTAAAATCCGAGTCCTTTGGTGGCGATAGCCGCGGGGGTTGGGAGTAAGCCCACGTTTGCCCCGTTAATATAGTATGCCGGTTGTGAAGCTGTGGGCACGAGGAAGCTATGAGAGTTCCATATCGGCTTCTCCGAGTACGGACACTTACGACAGATAATACCGTTATAATAGATCTCCCTCTCGATATAGTAATCTGCTGGGAGGGGATATTCCGCAGTGCCTGATGCAAGATCGGTCTCGTCCACGGTGATATAACCTCTTAATGCGTCATCGGGCAGCAAAGACCAGCAAGTAAGCAGAGAATTATTGATATACAGGGTCAAATCTGAATCCTCAAAGAACTCTGCACTGGTTCCTTGTGCATCAGCGAGGTGAATCCTACAATCAGCTATGAGTGATTCCAGCGTTATCGCCATTTTTATCGTCTCTCCGACCAGGAACAATTACTCCGAACCGTTTCAAACCTTTCATGCCTTTACCAAACTCTTCGGCAAAGGTTCGCTCTTCGGACTTCCGGCTATGTTCCCGTGTCTCAATCTGTTTGTTCATTTCTGCTTTGAAATCCGCTTCCTTACCCCACCGTTCCATTCTCATTGAACGTATGGTCTTGAGCGTTTCGTCGTCAATGGTTCGGCCAGGTGGGATATGGTGAATACGGTCGTACAAAACCTTATTCTCAACGTAAGGAATCAAATCGCCTTTCTTGACCTGGTACTGGCGAACGATATTCGATGTATCAACAATAGCGTAATGGTCGCCCAGATCCTCAATATCGAGGTAGCGGTCAATTGCCCTGAGCCTGTCGAGTTCCCTTAACGGGACTTTTGGTAGTGGTGATTGTCCTATGGTTATCATCGTTTCTTCCCTTATTATGGCCTATCGGCTATTTCTTTAACCAACTTCTTAATATCATCTACCGTATCTTTAATGTGCTTCAGGTCTTTCTCGTTACCTATGATCCGGTCACGGTTAGATCGGGAGAACGGTGTGCCTTCTGTCTTTGCGATGGATATTTTATTGTCTACCTCACGGATCTTTGTACAAGCCGCTAACTGATTTTGAGCTATTGCCGTATTAACAGTAGCTATCTCAGTGGCTATTTTCGTGTCTATCCTCTGTATATCCGTGCCAAGATTAGCCCATGCGATTGCACCCCCGACTACCAAGATTAAAAGCGTGATAGCGAATATCACCCACTTGCGAAACCTTTCACCATTCGGAATGACTATCTGACTCGGCTTTTGGTCTTTTGGCATAATTCTGCTCCAAAAATGAAAAACAGACTCCACCCCCCTCGAACATGTGTTCAAAGGGGGTGGGTCTGCGTTAGGGTTAATCGTCAGCAGTTACGATATATTGCCAATCGGCCTCGTTGCCATTGTTGAGTTCTTTGATATAGACTTTGGCGGCTCCGATTGCCATTGAGCCTACCGGAAGAGTTAAAGGAACATCTGCAAATACTTCACTATTCAAAGACCACGCTCCGGAAGTAATCACCTGCGCGCCGCTTAAAACGATGTCGGCATTGGAAGGAGTCGCACTGTCCAAATCAATACAATTTGTGTGAGCCCCATCTGCCTTGAAACCAGTGGTTATAGTACCGCTGGAATTATACGAATGAAACGCGTTCGTCAACGTTCCTGACGCATTTATCCTGTATCCTGAGTCCAGCAACGCACCAGTTTGGACGCCAAAATATGACCCACACGAATCAACAGTCAGATCAGTTGTTTGGTTCCAGTTAACATATATTCCACTGTATTTGCCATACCCGGTTCCGCCACAAGTAACATCCCCATCTCCATTGATTGAGATACCCAGGCCAGCAAGGTTCCCTGTTTCATCCATCTCCACAAGATTCGCCCCGTTATCTACGACCAAGTTAGCACCATAAATCTGATTTGCGGTACTAGCCCCATCAACATAGACTTTGCCATAAAGTGCATAGGCATCATCAACAAAACCGTTGATATGAATATCACTCCGAATCGGCTGGAGATATCCACGGTCACCAATATCAGGATCATCATTACTACTTGTCTGAGTAATGGTTACACGATACCCGAACAAGTCCATGTCCACGCCACCAGCATTATCAACTGCCCCAGCATAGTCATAGGTAATGTCTACCGGACGGAGGCTCGTATTCGGCGTGATGGATGGATTGATATCAACATCACCAGTAAAAGTTGTCCCACCACTATAAACCGTGGTCCCGGTAACGGTAAGTGACGTTGGAATCAGCACGCTCTGGAAAGTCCAGGTTCGTGTCGTGTCTTCATCGAGGTTCCTGGGCCGGATAAGTCCTAACGGCACATCTTCGGCTTGCCCCACGCCACAAAGCATAAAACTCGCCAGGCCGGTCACGAGCAAGATAGCTGCTACTTTTTTGGCAGTCTTTTTGATCCTAGCTGAAGCGGCCTTCTTGTCCAGCTTTACCCGGCGAGCAATCTCTTCCCGGCAAATTCCGCGAATCCATCCGCCGACTTCACCGGTTCTCATATTTTTTAATCCTATCATGTCACTTCTCCTTCGATAGTTTCCCCCCGCGTTATGCGGGATACTTGTTCGGGCTTGATGTCCTTTCCCTGAGTACAGGTTCCTTAAACCCATACTCAGGGCTAAGAACATTTAACAGAGCGTGTAAACTAAATTCTCATAATTATTTTACAATTACTATAGAGAACTTAATTTACATAACTCGTTAGTTTGACTACCGTTACTATTCCTCCGTTATATCTGACAAGAGTGAACTCTTTCTCGGATTCGTGCAAGCGATATTTTCATACAATCTCAATCCCGCCTGAACTCCATCAGTCGAAGTCGCGGCAGTTAAGAGACTATGGAAAATACCGGCAATCGGGCCGGGAATCCAGTTAAGACCTTCACCCATCTTATACAGATTGAACGTGGACTCATCCAGGAAGTACATCTTGTTCGCCGGGATGAACCTTTCGGCCACAATCGGAATCGCCTTACTTCCACCGGTATAAGTCAGCCCGGTAAATCCACCATCAAGGTGCATGGTTTCGGGATAGTTATACCTACGGTCATTAACCAAGTGATCGGTATATGCCCGTCTAACGGCCTCACGGCAATGTATCGCCGAAATATTACCGTTACAGTTAGCTTCGGCGAGGTCAATCGCGGTCTGCATCAGGTTGAGGTCTATGGTCCGATTAACGCTACTATTGCTTAACGGGGACCCCATGTTAGGAATCCACTCTGCAATATTGGTCCGAACGACACCGAGATAGGTGTTGGTCTCGTTAAAGATATCACCCAGCCCGTACTCCTGCTTGCCACGGTTCTGGAAGATATAGACAAGGTCACTAGCTTCAATACCGATGCCTACGGTTCCGGTACACTTGAACGTGGTCGCACTGGTGATCGTATCAATGATAAGACCAGTATCCATCTCGGCATAGCCTGACGCTTCGTGACAACCAATTCTCATCCCAGGGTACATGTACTGGGTCGTATCAACCGTCATACTGACAGCTGCAACGGCACCGGTAGCTCCCCCATTGAACTGGGCACCAACTGTAGCCAGCAACCCATCGTTATTCAGCATACACTGAATATTCAGGGTGAGTTTCAGCGAGTCCATCGCGGCGACGTTCGTTGAGGTCATAACATCAATGAACGCACCGATATCCTGCGCGGACGCAGCTTCGACGATACCGCTGAACTGGATACGGGCATAGTGGTATACCAGCGGGATGATGGCCTGTTCTTTCGGCAACTCGCCGGGTGCGGGAAGGCCATTAGTGTCATTTTCGCCACGTGACCCAGTAGGGAGCAAGCCCCTCTGGAGTGGCACGGTTGCGGTTTTACCACTAACAGACGACGTATTCAGCCTGAGCCGAAAATACGATGCCTTGTTAATGATACTACGGATTCCCATGACGTAGAATACTTTCAGAAAATCCGCAAAGGTTGTTAGGGTTTCACCTGCCATCGTTTTAACTCCTATAGGTTATGAAGCTCCACCTCCTGCATGTCTGCTCTCAAAAATCTGCTTCATCATTTTATGTGCTTTTTCGCGGAACTTTCTTGAGCCGGGTTCACCGATATCTTCTACAGTAAGCGGTTCGGCAGTTTTTACGACGGTCGCTCCCCCGGTTGTGGGTGAACGAACTTCAGCAGGTGGCGTTGTTTCCTTGCCGGTCTCTTTCTCCGGTGGTTTAACACCTCGTTCCTTCAGCATGTCCAATACCTTGTCCGCAACTTTCTCAAGCGGGGTATTGGCATAATTCGGTATACTCGCATAAGCGAGCAAGAGTTCGTATGGCACTTCCTTATCCGCCGCGACCTTGTGGATCTGAGCGTCAAGAGATTGAGCCTGAGCTCCTTGCTCCAGGTTGTCGAGTTTTTCAAGAACCTGCTCTATCTTCTTGTTCTGGTCAGCAAGTGCTTTCTCGTTCTGAAGTAACCGCCACTGTTCAGGATCGTCCTGCTTTAACTGTTTTTCCTCTTCGCTTACCGGCGGGGGCGGGAGTTCCTTGAGCATATCGTCAAGTTGCTTCTTGACCTGCGATTGTACCCGGCTATCGAGATTTCCGGTTGCTTCGTCCAGCTTATCTCTTAACCTCTGGTTCTCACGCTGCTCGTTCTTCCACGCCTCTACCGCTGCTTCCGGTGTGACGAACGGAGATCCCGGTATGGTACTGGGTTTTCCACCGTCATCTGTTTCCGGCTCTTTTGTAGGTGGCTTAATCAGTGCAATCTCGGCCTGCGTCAATCCTTCTGACGCGGGTATCGGGGTTGTGTCCGGTTCTGGCTCCTTTTCCGTCTTAGGTTGCACGGGTGGTGCCGCCGAACCTCCTGATTCTCCTCCACCTAACTGTTCCTTTAATACATTAGCCATGTCGGCGAGACTTCCTACGCTTTTCATGGACTCTTTTAAGGTTTTCGTCATTAGACGATCCTCCTTTTACTACGTGGGGTGGTAAAATACCTTGCCCCGGTTTTGCTATAGTGGGTGTGAACACGGTGTTCACTTTCCCACAAAAAAGAAAAGCCCACCTGT
>Ga0207997_1001669_pt1 | contig 11418 bp, 17 predicted proteins | sample AntAceMetag02UKN_FD_184777 | JGI IMG/M metagenome (GOLD analysis project Ga0207997, IMG submission 184777) | Saline lake microbial communities from Ace Lake, Antarctica - Antarctic Ace Lake Metagenome 02UKN (SPAdes) (version 2) | ecosystem: Environmental > Aquatic > Non-marine Saline and...
CAAACCAGCAATTTCCTTAAAGCCAGCATTGGTAGTAGTGTTATGAATTGTTTCTTCTGATAATATTTTATCACCTCGCATATGGCGAACTGTAAAATAACCTTCAATTTGTAATGCTCCTTTTATTCTCATAATTTTGTTATTTATTTTTATTAAATAAAAACCCGACCTTTATTATATATTACTAAAAGTTTTTGGTAATATCCTCGCAGGCATATCTCTATCCCTGCTACCATAAAACTCTTGTAAATCCGACTTTAATTCTTTTAACTCTTCACTCAAACTTGCTTTCTTTTTGCTCAAATTATTTCCAATAGTGTATCTCTTAGAACCACCAACTGATAAAATACTATGAAAGTTCTCATTGAATCCCGGCTCTTTAATTGTGTCTGCGCTTGTGAATAAATCAACATCTCTTGAAACTTCTAATTTAAGCCCGGTAGCAAGAGTAACATTAGCAGCAGCAGCAGCAGGGAATATTCTAATTGAACGACCAATCTTATCATAACAAACCGGCATACCATTAGTTGAATAAAGCTCATCCATATCTTCTTTGACTTGACTTTTATCAATAGGAGTAAGTAATTGATAATCCCCATTACTATCCATTACTGAAACTCTATCTAATCTTTGCGCATTAGTAGGCAACTCATAATCTTTCTGGCCAACTTTTAAAGTTGTTGTGGCAATAGGAAGTGTAGTTTTATTAGCATCATCATATTCCCATAAACTATCTGATTGCCATATCCAAGTGACAGCTTTTTGATAATAAATATTAATGAAGCTTGTGAATTGTTTTAGGAGAGTAGCGTCACCAGAGATAGCGCCATCTTCAAAACCTAAAAGACCTTCACAATCTTGAATTAATCCGTTTTTATTTGTTGTATCATTAAACTTCATATTATTTTAATGGAGTCACTTTGACTTTATCTTCTTCTTCTCTGGACAGGATCGCACTATAACTCATCTTTAGATCCATATAAGTCCAATGAGAACAAGCAAAATTTAAATGACACCAAACCTTATATCCTATATCCTTTGCTCTCTTACAAAAAGATAGATCTAAACCAAGTATTCTCTCTCCATCTTCATTGTAATAATTTTTAAAAGGATAACGCATTTCAGGTCTTTCTAAAATTTCTCTTTTCATAATCATACATCCTGTCCCAATGGCATCACATTCAACTAACCCAGCATTTCCATCTACATCCAGTATATCATAACTTGTGTTTTCAATCTTTCCACTCTTGTTTTCTTTTTCTTTTAATATTAATGGAACAATTGCTCTTCCACGATAAGCGAAACATAATCCTCCAATAATATCTTTCTGATGATCAATTAAATCTAATATGTTGTCTGGTGGTATTATATCACCATCTAACATAAAAAGATAATCACATTCTTTATGTTCAAGGAAGTCAGCTACAATTCTATTTCTATTATGTTGAATTGGTTTATCAGCAGGGAAAGATAGAAATACATTATATTTCCCTTGATGAGTTAATGCGGCTAATAACCGAGCTAACTCTACTCTTATTGAACCTTGGTTAAGAGCTGCTATATAAACGCCCTTAACTCTATCTACTGGCATAGCTGGTGCTAATTTTGGTGCTTCTTGTTTTTCCATAATTTTTTATTCTTCCAGATTTCTATAAAATAAATTCTTTGTTTTGATAGAAAATCCTCTTCTTTAGTTATTTTTTTATTTATTACTATTTTATATTCTTTGGCAACTTCTTTAATGTCATATATATTAAAGTCATCCCAGAAATTCTTATGGTCAGGATCATAATAACTATATTCCCAAGGGACAGTTATAATAACCTTCTTCTGCGCTATGTCTATAATATTTCTAAGAGCAACTTGCCACTCTCTTATATGTTCTAATACCTCTGAACATATTATAACATCAACTTGTCTAATAGGGAAACTATCTAAACTTGTAATATCTCCCAATAAAACTTTATTACTATGCTGATAAACATCAATTCCATAAATGAGATATTTAGTATTAGCTCTTAACCAATCGGTTAACTCTTCATCTCCACAACCTACTTCCATAACGCTATTAATATTCTTTGGAATAGCATTTATGATTGCTTTGTTTTTAAGAACTGGTTTTGGTATCCTTATCCTATTTATTGAATATTCCATAATCCTTTTTACCTATATATAAATAATGATTTTTGAATGGACAAACGAGATTACCTTCAATTGGTTCAATAGATATTTTACTGAAATTTTTTTCAACACATTCTTTTAAATCATTTAACATTGTATCCATAACATATAATCCATTACAATTAGGAATTATTTTATCAATCAAGAGTTTTCTATAACTATCTGGAACTTCTGATAAACAAATACTTGAAATAAATATATCAAATTTCTTATCAAATAATCTTTCAAGTTCTTCTGTATTAACGAAATTAATGTTCTCTCCTTTTAAAAATGCTTTAGCAAATCTCAACATACTTTTAGTATCAAGCAGAGTAAAACTTTTTGTATTTACTTTTTTGCTAAATATTTTAGCAAAATTTCCATATCCACCACCTACTTCTAAAATATCTACATTATTTACTTTACCGAAATGCTTTAACAATAGATTAACTCTGGTTTCCATTATCAATTCATTAAGTTCAACTGGAGCAATAATAGTTTTTCTGATATATTCGCTTTCCAAAGCGCTTCTTAAATCACGGAGAGCAACCTTATCTAATTTTGTGTTATATCTTTGCCATCTTTTATCTATTCTCTGATCTCTCGTAGAGTTTTCCATAATCATTTTTTATTTCTGTTAATTGTTTACTTTTATCAAAACCTCCCCCCGCATAGTGAATAATATAAGAATTAAACCTATCCGGATTACCATTCCAATCTTCAGAGAAACATCTCATATGATTAAATTGAAAGGGTAGTTCAGATATTTTAAATCCTAATTTGTTTATCCAATATCCCAAATATACATCATCATATCCGTTATCAAACCACAACTGTCTTCTCTTGAAAATATCTTTATGCTCTTTTGAAAAAACTGCTACACCTGTATTAATATATCCTGTTTTCCATCCAACATCTCCGAATCTCATTTGTATCTTTTGTATCCTCTCTCTCCTGTCTATTAGTCGGCTTCCCTTATCTTCAAGAACAGAACCTATCATTTCTTCCGGGACTACATTAAATAAATTTGGACAATCATCTTTTATCAAAATATCAGAATCCATACTTATTATTCTATCATACTTATCAAATAATTTATACAATTGGAGTATGCGATAATGATAGTGTGGCTCACCTTGATCACCTAAAACTATGAAATCTGCTTTACATTTTTCAGCATAATTTTGTAAAACTGGATGAGTAATATCCGTCATCTCCTTTATGTTTTCATCTGCTCTTGTTGCGATTGCTAATTTCATTTTAATATTGTTATTCTACTTTTTTGATTATATCTATTAGACATAATTTTTAACTTTGCTTCTTTACATAAATTTTCCATATTATATCCGAAAGCAACTACTTTTCTTTCAGTTCTTTTGCGATCTTCAACTATGATTATTCTACCATCTTCTTTCAATAAATCTTTAGCTTTTTTTATTATATTTAATTTATTAATATTCTGATAAAAGGAAGAGAAAAAACATATGTAATCAAATTTCTCAACAAAAGTATAATCTTCAAAATTATCTTTTATAAATAAATTATAATATGGATGAAAGTTTTCTTCATAGTCAGACACATCAATTCCAACAACTCTATGAAAATATCTTTTGAAATCATTAACTAATCTTCCATTCCCAGCTCCAACATCTAAAACGCTTTCTCTTTTTCTTTTAAATAACTTTCCAAAAATTTCTTTTTTATACCATACTTTTCTCCAGTATTCTTGAATATATTCTCCATCTCTATATTCGTGCTTAAATGGATGAATCTTTTCAGCGTAAAGTTCTTCGTGAGGGTATAATTCAATAGAGTATCCTTTACTCTCTAAAATACTAACTATTTCATTTTTCTTTCCATCGTGAACTTCCATTGAGATCTGCTTTATATTATCTGGTAAATTTTTAACAACTTCTAATTCTGCTCCTTCAATATCCATTTTTAAATAATCTATTCTTCCAAACTTATTTAATGTTACTGTATCAACTTTATATCCTTCCGTTTCACTAATCCTTCCCCACTCTGGCCTACCACTAACTGGCTTATATTTAATTTCTCTATCAGTTCCCATTAAAGCAGCAGCGATAACATTAATTCCCTTAACTTCTCTTAATTTCTTTAAGTTATCTTTATCTGGTTCAATTGCGTATATTGTAGATGCTGGGATTAGTTCCTTTATGTTTTTTGAAACTACACCTTGACAAGCGCCAGCATCTACAATAATTGGATTTTCCGGTAAGAGATCTAAATTAATAATGTGATTACCTGCTAAAAATGTCATATTTTGATAAATCTGAATAATCTTCTATTGGTAAATCTTTATTCTTTTTTGGAAGAAACATTATTTGAGTTAACCCTCTGGCAGCTTGTTCTGGAAGCATATACATATTCCAACCAAGCGTATTAAATTTCTCTTTCTCCAAGGGAACTCCTTCAGTCCTTCCATCCCATCTTGCTTTTTTAAACCATTTAACTGCTTTTTTATCATTAGTTAAAATCATTCCGCCTCTACCGATGGCTAAATGTTTCTTTCCGTGGAAAGACAAACACATAGTAGTTCCGGGCAAATACATATCAGTAGTAAATCTTTTAGCAGCATCATAGATAGGATATGGTTTCAATTGGTAAATACCTTTCCATTGCTTGTTTATAAACTTTACCTTTCCTCCTGCGTGAATAATAGACATTGGAACACCTACATAAGTCCTTGCTGGAATTGTTACTTCTTTAACTTCAGCATATTTACAGCAAAGGAACAATGCGTTAGTAGCGCTATCTATTGCTACCGCGTAAGGTGCGCCTGTATATTTAGCAACTCTTTTCTCAAATAATTTGACTATTTCAAATGCGTTTTTCATAATCACACCTCCTTATTTATTAACTAATTTAGTTATCTCTTCCATCCATTTACCTCTTAAATTATCCCAAGACCATTCTTCAGCTTTCTTATCCATCATTTTTGAATATTCACTAATATCTGTGTTAGCAATTTCATCAATCTTTTCTGCTATTTTAATTGGAGAAATAATTGCTGCTTCAATTTCTATTAAATCTTCTCTGATCCTAATCGGCATTGTTTTTTCTGGCTTAACTAATAACTGTCTTGGAAGGAACATATTCTCTGGCTTCCTATCAACTCCAAGAATAGGCATTCCTAAACTCATTGCTTCTTGAATTGGTAAAGAATTTGCTCCGAACTTTCTTAGATGAACAAATACATCTCCTTCTGCCCAAATTTCTGCTAAAGAGAAACTTCCTATCTTTGCTTCAACTCTACTGTCATTAATAATATCAAATGGAACTTGAGAATGAATGATAAACTTAACATCACTCTTAACCAATGGAATTGCTTGAACAAATTCAGACAATGAATTGCGGCCAAGTATTCCACCATTTCCATTATTGAATAAAAATGTTTTAGCTTCTTTTCTTTTCTTAAACTCAAATTGCTTTCTATCTAATGGTTGCTGTAAATAAACCTTTGGTTCTGGAATATAATCTAATGTTAATTGATTATAACATAGATATAAGTCAGGTTCTTCTACTATTGAATGAGGAAAAAATTCGTAATTAGGAGCAAGAATTGTTTTTATTCCAACATCTCTTGCCATCTTAAATATATTCCAGTTATACGGAGTTTCAATTGCCATCAAAACATCAATATCTTTAAGGAACTTTTTAATCTCTTCAATTGATGGCATACCCTGTTCTGCGATGACGAGTTCTTTCCCTTCAAAAACTTTTGGATCAAATGGCAATTCTCCCCATACTAATAAAATCTTACTAATGTTTGGAAAATTATTTACCCAATCTTGTGATTGATTCCCAAGCCCTGTTGCGTCTGCTCTGGCTATAAAGCCAATGCGAATATCTTTTTTAGTCATATAGTATATTTGGATTGTTTAGGACTAATAAAATCTTTAACTTTATTAAGATTGTATTCAATCCCTACAAATTCACAAATCTTCTTAATTATTTTTTTACTTTTATTATTATCCATAAAATCTTCAAAATGAACATTTAACCGAGGACAATCATTAAACTCAAAAAACTTTTTTAATTCTATTTGATAATGTTCAATTGATCTTCTACACCACTCATCACTTTTTCTATTACCCCAAAAAGCAGAATTAATACTTTTTATATGCGCTTCCATTTCTCTATTACAAACTATAATATATGGATTTTCTAAGTGTTTAATTATTATTGGCAAAAGATAAAGAGTTTTTGGTTGCTTCCAACCCCATACTTCTTCACTTTTACTTTTAACTAATTTCTTAAACTCTTTTTCAAAGTCATTGTTTATATCACTAATAACCGGCATTTGCTCTTCATCAATATATTTATCTAATAGAGAACTGATCTCAACATCTTCAAAATATCCTTTAGGATTATTAATTCCTGCTGGCCTTGATAAGCCCATATTAACTCCAAGGTTATCAAGTAATCCTGCCACTATTGAAGTGCCTGATCGCCCGCGACCTAAAACAATAATCTGTTTATTTTTCATAATCGTAAAAATTCTTTTAATTGTTTTTCAGTATTATTCTTAATCCCATATTTTTTATGAAATTCTCTATGAGCTTTTTCTGATAAAGTAATACCATTATTTATAGAGAATCTTAATTCAGGATAGTCCGCAAAATTTTTAATGTGATGAGCAACTAATTTACAACCTTTAATTCCTGTTTTCTGACAAGTCCAGTTATCTTTGGCAAATACTGCTTCTCTCCATAAACGACATTCTATCCCTTTTCTAATCGTATTATTTATAGGATTTATTCCGCCCTTCCAATTGCTCCCTCTTTCACCTTTATTAGCTTCACTCAATCTTTTTCTCATTTTTTCTGTATGTTTTTTGCCATTCCTCGCTTCACTAATTTTCTTTTTTGTTTTTTCTGAAAGTTGCTTTCCTTTATTCCAAGGGATATGTCCTTTCTTAAAAGCATTTGTTGGTTTTAATCCTTTTCTATATTGGTTACCTATTTTAGCAGACATATTTTACTATCTGCTTTGAAATATTTTTTGTCTTCATATTCATAAGGATAATCTTTATGTTTTTTACCACCTGATAAATAGATGAAAGAACAATTTGTAATTTCTCTGACCTCTTCTCTTAATTTTTTATAAGGACAAATGAAACTAACAATTACATTGATCCCTTGCTTATCTATCAACTTAGCTATTTTAGCTATTCTAATATTGTGTTCCCATCTATCTTTTGAAGAGAACCCAGTTGGATAAACTCCTCTAAAATCATCTCCATCTAACAAAACTGTTTTATCAGTTTTCATTTGACGAGCAAGAGTAGTTTTCCCTGATTGACTATTTCCTGTAATCCAGATAATCATTTTTTTAATCCTTCCCTTATATTAGTCCCAGATATTTTTTCTACCTCTTTAGATAATCCAATTTTCCTTATGTCATATCCTACTTTTCTACCTATACATATTTCACTAATATCTGGAATGGTTATTACTTCAAACTTACCAGTCCATTCCTTTAATGATTCCTCAATCATTTTTTTTCTTTGCTCGCAAGTGTATGGATCTGTTTCAGAAACGACTGTGTCCCTGATTGCTATAACAACTCTTTTGCCTTCGTTAAGGACTTCTTCTATCAATGTTTTATGGCCTTCGTGAAAGGGCTGCCATCGCCCTATAAATAATGAGTTCATAAGTCGTAAATATTTTTATAGAACATTAATTGTTCTTTATCTTTCTTTGTTAATTTCTTTTTACTTTTTATTTTTTTAATCTTAACTTTAACTTTTTTAATTATCCAAGGAGCTGTCTTCCCTGAATTTCCTAATGCTCTTGCGTGACTACGAAGATTTTCTAACCTATCAAGATACCGACCCATATTATTAGTCGCTTCTTTATCTCCCTTAACCCCAGATACCATTTCTGGATCTACTGTTCCTTTTGTAATTGCTCTATCAATGACTGACATCGTTTTGTATAGTTAAAATTTTTAATAGTGTGTTCATAGCCGGCCTTTTGAATTTTCTTTCTTTCTTTATCGTGAGTTAAATAATAATCAATTTTTTCTTTTAACTCTCTTCCAGTTGAATAACCTACATAATGAACGCCTTCTTCATACTCTTCTTTTAATCCTTCAAATTTTGGATGTATTAGAAACCCACCATTTCCTAATGTCATATAAATCCGGTTAGACCAGAAGAAATCATCATTAGGAAAACGAGGAGCAACTAATATCTTAGCTGAAGCACATAAATCTTTAAAATCTTTTCCAAAAACATTATTAAAGATCCTAAATTTATCTTTATAAACACTTTCTAATCCATCAACAAACTTTTCTCTATCCCCATAAATACTTCCAGTAAAGGCAACATCTACTTTATATCCATCTTTTTCTTTCCCTAAGGAATTATCTTCATCACCACAAGCTTGCCTCAATGTCCTCAAATTAGAATAGTTATGTCTTCTAATCCAAGTTTCATTTGTCATAAAACCAAGATCAACATAAGGGATAATAGCATCCATCCAAAATTCTCTTTCTTGAATATTTGTTATTGGATCAAAATACCAAAATGCTTTCTTACAAGTTACTTGACTTAAAAGATTTACCATAAAAGAAATATCTTTTCCCCATCTTGTTCCTTTGTGGAACAAGAATAGATCTGCCTTGACATCTAAAATATCTTTAATTGTAAAATCTCTTTCGTCAATTGGAATTACTTTATGCCCAAGCTTTTCCAGAGAATACTTAACAAGTTTCTCCGTGCTATGGGAATACTTATTCCAATTTCCTAAATATGCTATTTTCATTTTAATTGAACTTCCCTGTTCTCCTAACTGGCTTAAATCCTTCAGAGAACGATAGGTTTAAGCCAGAAGGTAAGTTCAAGGAACTTATTAATTAGCTATTTACTTGCTGAAATCAACTGAACACCACGAGTAGCATTCAATACTGCGATACCATACATTATATCAGCGATATACTTAACTCTTAAACTTTCTCCGTGTTTCTCACTTAAACGAACACCGCTTGGAGTAGCTGAAGAATTTTGAACTTGAGGTAGGTTGCCAAAAGCATAAACAATTGCTGACTTTTGGATTAACAAATTATAGACACCAGCTCCAGCTGCTGCTGGAAGAAAAGTGCTAAGATATACAGGAACTCCGTAAAGTAAATCGTGATAACCTTGAGCTGTTGGTGCGCCTTTTCCGAATGAAGAAGCATCGTAATATTTTGAGATTGCCATTATATCTTTCCAATATGTCTTTGGGTTTAAGAATAGAACTGACTCATCCATTGGAATTGAACGAGATTCGGCAATGCTGAAAGCTTTCTCAATATTAGTTGCGAGTAACTGTGTTGCTGTGCTACCGACTGTAGGGGTAATACTGGTTGCGTTAGATAGTATTGCTGACTCAAATGTCTTACCTAACTGATAACCCATTGCCATAGCATAAGCTTTGCGTAATGGATATTTCTTAGCAATCTGTGCGGCTTGAAAATCAGGAAAAGCGTAAGCTGATGCTTTCCAAGTGTCAATTGTTAACTTTGACTTCGTGTCAGAAATATTACCACCAGTAACATCACCAGTAGTGGTTGTTACATCACTAACAGTATGTTGAGTAGCAGCAACAGATGGAATCCAAATATCATCTCCACCTTCAGTTACTTCATCGGAATAGTTATCAAAGAACTTAGCAGCACCCATTTTTGCCTTTAGGAAATAGTTAATACGAGGTGACCAAATTTCAGGAGTAAATGCGCGAAATGTTTGTGTAGCCATTTAACTAAACTCCACCACCACTTCCAATTCTTTGTCCAGCTTTATGAACCCGCTCTTCTTCTTTTTTAAAATCATCTTCACTCATTGCTTCAATTTTTTCTGGACTAAGAGTTTGTCCCCCACCTTCGGGAGATCCGGGAAAAGATGGCGAAGGAATTTTATCTTCGTTTGCGACCTTTCCTCTCTGGAATTGAATATAATTCTCTTCTGACACCGCAGCTTCATCCAGAGAAACGCCTTTACTCTTAGAAACACTTTTAATATGAGCAAACTCATCTGGAGTATATTTGTTATCAGTATGTTTCCACAAAAAATCTTGTTTAACTTGGAAATCTTCATTCGTTTCTGGTTGAAGAGTAGGAGCAGGAGTTACCGGAGTAACTTCATTTTCCTTTTCCCCTAATAACTCTTTATAAGTTTTGCCCGTAGTTGGATCAATAGCATCTCTGTTATACTTATCTCTCCAATGTTCCTTTTGAGCAAGTGCTGACTGCGGGTCTATTGGCGGTTTATTAGGGTCGCCTGAACCCGGTTGGTTTGGATCAACAGAAGGATTAGGATTGTTTGGGTCAACTGGAATAATGGGATCACTCAAATTGCCACCTTCACCTTCGCCCTCTGGGTTATTTCCTTCCCAAGGAGCTGGATCGTTAGGATTAATATTGTTCATAGGATTATCAAGAGCATTATTCATAAGTGGAAGCTTAGGCATTATTCCTATTCTTGGCTTATTTGCGCCCTTTACTGAAGGCACATCTACTCCGGCATCTTCTGGATTATCATACTTAGTTGGTTCTTCTACCATATAAATATTGCTGTTTATTTTATAGGACTTTTATGTCCTATTGATTTTGTTTATTAAGGTGGTTTTTCTTCCACCCGACCTTTTAAATAAAACTATCTTCTTTGCTATTTTCTTTTTTTGAACTCTCTTTATCACTTTCTAAAATTTCAATTTGTAATAACCAGCTTCTAAATTCTTGAACAAACTTTATATTTAAATCTCTTTCTTTCTTTTCATCATCAGTTGTTATCCCTTCATCAAAAACACTATCTTTTAATTCTTCAACTCTTCTTTCAAATAATTCTCTTAAAATCTTTTTGTTTGCTAACATCCACTTTTTTTCGTTTTCTTTTATTAACATATTATTTATATTTGTTTAGTTTGTTTATTTTGTGTAGGAGTTGTGATCGGTGACACTTTAGCAACCGAACCTCCCCTTTGAGCAACTCCTCTTTCTGCTATCTCATTTACATCTGGATTACTCTCTATCCCAAAACTTACAGGAGAAACGCCAGCCATATCAATTAACTTATAGAAAATCTTTCTTGTTCTTTTGTCCTGAAGGATGGTAGGATTTTGTCCAACTATTGTAATAATAGTTTGGAGTGTATTCATCTTCGCAGTTACATCAATACTTTCCATAGTCATTATAATATCTAATTTATATTTAATATTCTTATAATAATCATCAGGAATTTCAATATCTTTT
>Ga0207997_1001670_pt1 | contig 11413 bp, 18 predicted proteins | sample AntAceMetag02UKN_FD_184777 | JGI IMG/M metagenome (GOLD analysis project Ga0207997, IMG submission 184777) | Saline lake microbial communities from Ace Lake, Antarctica - Antarctic Ace Lake Metagenome 02UKN (SPAdes) (version 2) | ecosystem: Environmental > Aquatic > Non-marine Saline and...
TTGGCTTCCATGAGTGTGAAACAGTCCACCCGAAAGAATCAAGCCAAGATATGCAAAACACAGTTCAACCTTTTTTTAATGATTTACGGGAAAATAAATATATTCCCTTATCTGAAATGAGTCAATACATTGCTCAAATATCTAAACAAATGATTGAAGTAACGCAAGCCGTAAATGCGAACGCTGCTTTAATGAATAATATTCTCCAGGTATTGCGACCCAATCCCAACCTTGAAAATAAACCATCTCTAACAAAACCGCAATATTTTGGTTAAACCTAAACTAAGTGCAACGTGTGAGATACCAACGCCGCCGTTGCACTTTCATATTCACTATAAACAAAGACCCCCCATATAGTTAGAAGGGAAATACCAAAACAATAGGAACAGGTGAAAGACAAATGAATCAATTTGAATATGTTCGGAACATGTATGGAAAAGATGTAAGACGTGGCTCTTTAGTTATGACTCCTAAAGGTGAAGGGAGAGTTACTTATGCGGATAGTAGAATCAGAGTTAGAGTTAATCAAGATAAACATTCTACAATTTTTCATCCAGATGATATAACAATTATTAAAAAGTAGAAAACGTGAACTAAAATGATATATATTTTAAAATTAATTTTAATGGATATTAAACCTTCTGAAAATAAAAATATTTATGAAGAAGAAACAAGAGAAATTTCGTTAGACGAATATGCTAAATTATCACATGAAAAAATAGGTAAAGAATTATAGTAAACAAACTGATGAATAAAATGAAAGAAATACGAGAATTAAGACAAAAATTAAATTATGAATAATGGGATGTTTAAAAAATAAATGAGGTCAACAAAATGTTTAATAAACCAAAAACCGAAGAAAAAACAAAGATTATCGAAGCAAAGGACGAGAAACAAAGGGATTCTGAATTAACGCCAGAAGACAAAAAGACGCTTGACTTAATAAAAGCATATCAACAAAAATATGTTGGAATCTATGAAGCAAACAATTTTTTCGAATTAAGCCCTTTATTTATAGAAGCTGAAAAAATGAATCTTAAATTTGCTGCTTATTCTGAAATTGTTGGCTTAAGGGAAGATATTAAGGAATTGACAAAGACAATGTTAGAAGTTATTAAAACAACTAAATGAGGGTTGAACATGGCAAATGAAGACGACAAATTAAAAAAAAATCTTAAAGTGTATAAATGGGCGACATTTCTTTTGTTTTTATGCTTATTGCTTGCGACAATATCAATAAACATATTGGAAAATAAATGTTATAAACAACAAATTCCAACTATGGAAATTGAATGCAATACTTTTATGCTTGAAAGTTTAAATAAAACGCATTGTTCAAGTTCGTTTTATGTTGCGGGGGAATTAATCGAATACAACACAACCGCGCCAGTCTTGAGAATTTGGAGTTGAGCTTATGCCTGACTTTATACCAACAAAGCTGGAAGAAGAAAGAGACCCGCAAGAAATAACTTTCACAACCAGGATAACAAAAGAAGACGCGGTTTGGTTTGAACACGCAAAAAGGTTGATTCAACAACCAAAAAACAGCACGGCAATGAAACAACTTGCACGCCTTGCTTATGAGTATGTGTTACATGATGATAAAATACTTCGAATGTTAGACACGGTAATGAACAATTATAGGCGTAATCAAAGAACTGGAACAACTGAAAGCGAGTTTAAAATATAAGCAACATTTGCAAAAGTGTTGTTTTTCATAATCAAAAGTGACACAAACGTATTGGAGACATCAACCTATACGATTTCAGAAATAATTTGAGGTGGTTTTATGGCAAACAAAAAAAAGAAAGTTGTTTATGGCGACGCTTCAAGAGAAGCAGCCGTTGAATTTGCAAAAGTCTGGGCTGAACCAAATCCAAAAAAGAAAAAGAAAAAATAAATTGGAGAAGATGAAGAAGATGAAGATATTGAATTTATATGTTTTTAATTCTGCCTTTAAATCAAAGCAAGAAACATTATGGGAGAAACTCCAAAAATAAACAGGTGGTTATATGGCTAAATTTGAAAGAGCATATTGTAAAGTGTGCCAAACTGTAACGCTTCACAGGGTGCGCTATCGTGGCAAGATTAAAGGAGACTCAAAGAGTAGATTCCATTGTTTGCTATGCAATACTTACCATGACAAGCAAGAGAAGCCCAAACGAGGGCGTTAAATTGTGGTGGTATTATAATTATAAAGTTCCGCCAGGTTATATCGACATAAACAATTTATTGATTAAATACATAACAGAAGAAATAACAAAAAGATTTTTCCAGGACAATAAAAATTTATCAAGTTCAAAAAAAAGGAAGGTGTTTATTGTGAATTGCGTTTATATGAAACAAAAGAAAGATAGAAAAGCGAGAAAGAAAGGAATTGTTTATTGCCTGACTTACTCGGAAGATAAGAACACAAACACGGATTGCAAGAACTGCAAGAAGTATCAAGACAGAAATAAATATTTTAAGTAGTTTTTCTTTTCCATTTTTCTTTTATTTTAGACCACCAAGTTTTATTATTTTCGTCTAATTCTTCGGCAGTGGCTTTTTTAATAATCTCAACTGTTGTGTGATTGTTAAGCATTTCTTCAAGTTCGGGCAAATCTTTTTTTTCAACTGCTTTTTTAACTAATTTATTTGAGAATATATTTTTAATGATACTATCGAATGCCGCAACATTTCGTTGAGCTTTCAAGCAAGAACGAACGCTTCCTTTCATATTCCAAATTAATTGACTGTCTTCTTCGTTAACAAATGTTTCGACTTCTATTTTTTTAAAACCAATGATTAAAGGTTTCAGTTGTTTCTGAGTTCTTGAAGCGCAACCCTTTGGTGTGCAAATCATTATTTTAAGTTCCATGAAATATCAACTCCTTGTTCGCAATCTTCTAATGGTCTTACTTGTCCACCAATGAAGCAAAGCGTATTATTAAATTCTCTATCGCTGGACTCAATCATTTCTTTTGGTGTCTGTAATACAAAACTTATGTTTGGTTTATAGAAAGACGAGCAACTACAATGTTCGTTTATGATCCCAATCCAAGCGTCATCAATTTTCATCTGCCAGTCTTGCACATTATATATTGTGTAGAAACAAACTATCAATGACAATGTAAACATAATATAACTGAATAAACGACTCCTAACAAACCCTACAACATCAACAACTTCTTCTTTCTTTACTCTTTCTTTTTTTTCCATGTTGCGACCACCTTTTAAGTTTAATATTATGTGTGAAAGTGTGAAAGTTAGAGTCAAACCCTTGGGAAATGACTCTCATTAACCGTATTCAAGATTTTCTTGATATTGTTTGAGCTTTCGGAAGTATGTTGACTCAGGCATTGCCAATATTTTCATTTTAAGCTTGTGAGGTATTTCGTCGGACATTTCGGCTAAGCGTACAAACATATTTTGTTGTATTTCGTCGTATTTCGCCTTTTCTTCCTTCTTTTTCTCTCTATCAAGCAAGGAGTTTCTTTTTTTCTTTTTATATTCTTTTTCATCAACCGTATAATGATTAACAAACCGACCAATGAAATTCGACTTAGGTTTTGAGTATGAATAGAATTTCTTCCCATGAATGTATAAATCTTTTTTTCTATCAACATTATAAAAAGAAAAATAACCACGTTGAAATTTATCGCCCGTGTAAACGTGAAACAATCCCCGACTTCTCCAAAGAGCAACGTATTTATCCAAATCAAAGAAGCAAGGCATAACAACAAAAATAAATAAGTTCCTTTGTCGTATTTCTGCAAGCATTGAAATTAAAGTTCTGTTAATCATTGACATTGTAGCCCGAGAACTTAAACCCGTATATGCTTCGTCGTAAACAATGGCTTGATATGGTTTAGCCGTGATAACTGCTTTTCTTAATTCTTGAGGTGTAAATACTATTCTGTCAACTGTTAAACTTGGGTCACAAAAAAAAGCAGCTTGTTGAGTGAAAACCGATTTTCCGCTTCCTTCTGGACCATCAACCGCAAAAATCATATCCCAATCTTTTCGAATAATTTCTTTGGCGGTTGTTAGATTTTGATTTAAGTAACCGTCCATATAATACTCGTTGGGTGTGTTTTCGTAAACTTTCATTTTAGTGCAAAGCTTGCGTCCTCTTTCATTTTATTTTGAAGCCCTGAATCTTTATAGATAGAACGAAGTTTAAGTTCGAATGAATGAAGCGCACCATAAAGTTCGTGACTCACGCCAGCGTTTGGACTTCGTTGTTTTTCTCTTAAGTATTGACTAATTAAACTATTTATAGAAGCCCTTAATGTTTCAAAAGCAGAAAGTTCTTTTTCTTCCATTTCTGTGGAAAGCTCACGTTCTAAAGCCATTAAAGAATGAAACCAACTGAAAGCGTCAAGTTCAATGCTTGAATTGTCGCAAAGATAAAATAAAGAATTAAGTCGGTTAAGGTAACCAATCGCGTCGTTAAATTCTGACTGTTGTCTTTCGTCCATCATCAATCAAGAAATATTAAGAACTAAGAAGTATTTATATTTTTCCAAAAATTATATATATGCGTATGACAATAAAATATTGAAAATGACTCACACTGTCTATGACCGTTTTGGAAACGTAACGAAAGTATATGCTACTTCGAAAGAATACCACCAAGAAAAAAAAGCAAAAAAAGAAGCTGAGTTTAAAGCAAGAGTTGCAAAAAGAAAAGAAAAAGATTTCTATTCACAAAAAGGTTATTATTCTTCTTCCGTTACAACAACGGAACGCGGAACAAAAACAGAAACCAAATTTCTTGGAGATAAAAAAGTTTCTCATAATGCTGCAACAAATACGCCAACTTTGACAACAACAAGAAGCACAATTTTTGAAGGCAGACAACCAACATTTAAAGAGATTTCTCCTGGTCCTAATAAAAATAGAATAGGAACTCCTGGAATTGCGGTTAAAGGATTAACTCAAATCCAGATTGCACAACAAGGAACAACTCCGCGAATCTTCTCGCAAAGAATCATTGACCAAAACAGACCAGCGCCACGAATCAGGAATGACCCTAATAAATATAAAGCTGATACAATAACAAAAGCTGACACAAGCACATGGGGAAAAGTGAAGAATTGGATTGGCGATAAAAATGTTAAAGCTTCATTATTCTTAAAAAGTTATAAAGAAAAAGACCCGGCAACGGGCGAAATGGATTATATTTTTGGGACTAAAGCCCTTGAATCTCAAGCGAAACAGTCTTATGAATCAATGCTTGACTTTAAAGCAAAATCTGAAAAAGCAGAAGGTTTAAGCAATTTTTTTTATAAAAGTGCTGCACGTTGGGAGAAAGTAAACCAATTTAGTCTTGGGCTTGAAATTGGAACGAGACAAGAAGCAACGAGTAAACCAGCTTCTTTCGCTGCAAAGACTGCTTTGTTTGTTGCCGTGCCAAAAGTATTGAGTTTAGCTGGGCGTAGTGTTTCTTTTGCGGGAAGTGTAACGGGTTTAAGCAATATTCCAATTGTTGCAAAGGGCGCACAACTTACTTCAAAAGGAATAGGTTTGACTGTGACTGGTCTTTATGGTGGTTCTGTAATAACTCGGGTTGTTAAAGAAAAAGACCCTTTAAGCGCTGGAAAGAAAGCGGGGAGTATATTCACGGGCGAAGTTGCGCCAATGGTTTTGGGTGGTGTTATTGGTTCAAAAGTCTGGCAATGGCAAGAAGGTTTAACTTCAACAATGGGACGAACTGAAATAGCTCAAGAAAAATTAATTCCTTCTGATGTTTTAATAGGAAAAAATAAATTCCCTTTGTCGGGTGGAAGTTCTGCTTCAAGTGTTAGAAAAGCACAATTAAAACTATTTGAAACACAAAGCCAAAGATTGCCAGGACAAAAAGACGGCTTGATATATCACGCTACTGCTGACAGAAACTTTCTGAAACCAACATTCACAACACAAAAAGGAACTGCTGAGTTCGAAGGGCTTTATGGTTCTTATGGTGTTAGTCCTTACTTTACAAGATTGCAAGGCGGTGGAAGTTTAAGCAAGTTATTCGGTTCTTCTATTTTATCCCCTTACGCACGACCAGGAGTGGCAGCAATAAAACCGCAAGGGTTTGTTGCACGAAGACCTTTAAGCGTGCCTACTGCTGGAAAAAGTGGTATTCAAGGCATTGCTGGGAAACCAACAGGGAAAGCATATATTCCGGGTTACAAAACAGAAGTCGAAGCAATTCTTCCAGTGGGAACACAAGTTTCTAAAACTGGTGCAAAATACTTTTTCAAATATGAAGGTATTCGAGTTCCAATAGATACATTCAAAGCAAGTGCTGGAACAGGTTCGGGAAAACCTTTGGGTTCTGTTTTTGGTTCTGGGTCTTCATCTTATGGCGGTGCTGGTTCTTATCCTTCTTTAAGTGCTGGTTCTTTTGGTGCTTCCCTTGCTTCAAGTTATGGTTCTTCATCTTCAAGCTTTAAACCATTCTCATATTCTTTGGGTTCATCTTCGAGCAGTTTAAGTTATCGTCCTTCAAGTTATAGGTCTTCGAGCAGTTCAAGTTATCGCCCTTCATCTTCAAGCTATTCATCTTCAAGCTATTCATCTTCGAGTTCTTCAAGTTCAAGTTCTTCGGGCAGTTCAAGTTATCGTCCTTCATCTTCAAGCTATTCATCTTCGAGTTCTTCAAGTTCAAGTTCTTCAAGTTCTTCAAGTTCTTCATCTTCAAGTTCAATGGGTGCTTATTATAGCCCGCCAAAGTCCCCGCCATCTTCCCCTTCATTGTTTAAGTTCAATACAAAAATGGGAAGTTCAAAATCATTTATTCCAAAACAAAAAAGAAGTTCTTCTTTTAATCCAAAATACTTCGCTTCTGTTGAAGCCACTGTATTAAAAATTAAAGGAAAAGCACCATCAAAAAGCAGAATAAGCACAGGTTTGACTTTAAGACCTATAATATAAAAGAGTTGATGAAGAATGGACGAGCAACAAGTTGCACCACAAATAAAAACGACACCGTATCAAAGCCCAATGAATAATTTCGCTGGGTCAATATTATTTTTAACGAATCCAGAAAATGAGCTTCACAGATTTGAATTGACTTTAAGAAATTGCATAATTGATGAAACAGGAAAACCAATTCAATTGGGAGAACCTTTATTAAATGAAGAAGGTATAAAAAGCATAATAGGGCAAACCCAATCTATTGTTAATCAAGACACGGTTATGAGTCACTTCCAAGAAGAAATTCCACAATTGCTGGACTTGTTTGCCGATTCATTGATAAAAGATTTAATGATGAACCGCGTAACCTACAACATAAAGATTGCTGCCGCACGGGATAAAATACTTTCAATGGCAACAGTTCACGCTTACACTTGTTTAAGACGTGGTTTTGAACAAGGCGAACGAAGATTTTGGAAAGGAAGCCAGCAAGAAATAATAACTCATGTTGAAGGACCAGCACGCGGAAAAGGTTTGGGCGGTCTTATGGGTTGGAAAAAATAAACGGAGAAGAAGAAGAATGGACATAATAAACATTGTTTTTGGAATATTCATATTGGGCGTTTTTGCGGGTGTTTTAACATTTTCAATAATGCTTATTAAGAAAAACAAAAGATTTAACGGCTTCACATGCATAATTTGGAAGAAAGATGGTTTTGGACAACTTGTTCAAGAAATAGATCAGGCGGGCGTTTTTGTTGAGAAAGTAACAAACAATAAACGTCTTTACTTGAAGAAAGCAAATATTGGTTTAAGTCCTGACGACATTCCATATATTCCTTGTGGGAAAACTAAGTTTGTCTTTTTGTTTCGAACTGGATTAAAAAACTTTCAATTCATTAAACCAATAATAAACAATGATGGAATTGTTTTAAGAGTTGGCGAAGAAGATGTTAATTGGGCTTTAAATTCCTATGACCGAGTAAAGAAAGCATTCGAAAAAAAGAACTGGATTGAAAAGGTTCTTCCTTATATGCTCTTTGCGTTGCTCATAATAGGATTTATTGTTATGGTTATATTCATATTAAAAAAGTTTGATGTCTTCGTAGAGCTTGCGAAACAACTCAACAATGTTGCGCAAACACTATTAAAAGCACAAGCTGGCACGGTTGTTATTGAATGAACCTAAAAAATAAACTTGGACTTGTTTTTTTTCTTTTTTTAATTTCATTTCCTTCTATATTTGCAGTGCAAACACAAATAATAAATAATTTTATAGAACAAGAAAGTTCTACTGGTTTACAAATACTATATCCAAACAATCCTTATCATAAACTTGGGGATGATTTAGATTTCTATTTTCATGTGTTTAATTCAACAAATCATTTAATTCCGACTGATGAAGTCTTTTGTGATTTCCATTTATATGAACCAGTTAAAAACGAACACGTTCTTGAAACTGTGCCTATTGTTTATGGTGTTGAGTTTGAAATTGAACTTAACGATTCTATTTTAACAAAGAAAGGAATGTATGAATTTAATCTATGGTGTAACTCAACACAAGGAGAAGCTGGTTTTGTTTCGGGTGGTTTTATTGTTAATGACGCGGGACAAGAAACAAAAGACACGTCTTTTCTTGCAACAATACCTTTAATTCCGCTTATATTGGCAATCATATTAATGTTGGGCGCAAGTTCAATGTCCGAAGAACACAGTGTATTAAAGATATTTTTGTTTTTGTTATCCTATTCAAGTTTATTTATTTCGTTATGGTTCGCTATGATTATTACGGTTCAACTATACAATTTGTTTGAATTGCAAGAAGCAATTGGAACTTTCACTTTAATTATGGGTAGCATGTATTTTGTTTTAATAACGTATTTTGTTTTTTATGCTATACAACAAACAAAGTTATTTTTCGAAAAGAAAAAAGAAGATAAGCAAGCGCTGGAATATTAAAATGAAAAAAGGAAGGCACGCGTGGCTTCCCTCAATAATTGTGGGAGAGCTTGAGGATTTGCAAAACGAAGAACAAATTCCCGACTTTTCAAATGCTTGCAAGGAATTGACAAAATACGCAAGAATAGGGAGAGAAGTCAATCGAATGATGAACTTTGATTTCAAAAATATGAGTCCTTTCAAAAAAAAGAATAAGAGGTTTTGAGCATGGCATTTGAAAAAGCAAAAGAAAAATACAAAAAACTAAAGAACGAATATGATAAACGGAAAAATAGTTATGAGACTCAAAGGAAATCTTGGGCAGAATCAAAAGCGGTTAATAAAAGACAAGACAAGGCAATGAAACAATCAGAAGAATTAAAAGCATTCAGAAACAAAACAAAACCAAAAGGTTTTATGAGTGGTTCAGGGGATTTTATGGAAGGATTCGGTGGAAGCAGTTCAATGTTTGGTTCTGAAACAACGAGCAAGAAAGGAAAAAAAGGCAAAAAAAAGAATAATGACAAATTACTTTTTACCAAATTTTTAATGAAAGTGTGAACTGATGGCAGCAAGAGACGTGTTATTTATTGGTGTGATGTTGTTTATGTTAGCTTCTGGCTTCTTTGTAATAAGTTATTTTTCAAATACTGTGACAAGTGCTTTAATTGATAGTCCCTTAAATGATTCTGCTCAGGCGAGTGCGTCGTTGACTTCTGCAAATAATGCCGTCTTTAAATCTGATTATATCTTTTTAGGTGTGTTCGTTGCATTTATTTTAGGTGTAATAATAACGGGTTGGTTTATTGGTGGGAATCCCATCTTCATGTTTATTTATTTCATCTTAATAGTTGCTGCCGTAATTGTTGGCGCTTTCTTATCTAATTTCTGGGAGACTATGACAACGGCGAGTGTTTTTGGAACGACCGTTTCGAATCTGCCCATTATGAATCATATCATGTTATTCTTGCCTTTTTATCTGGCAGCAATTGGATTCATGGCAATATTAGTTATGTTTGCAAAACCACAAGAAGGTGTGTTTAATGGATAAGAAAATATTCATTTTTATGTTTATAGTTCTCTTAAGTAGTTTTGCGTTAGGTGCAACAGAAGACTTGTATATAAATTTTAATGACAATATTCTTGACCAAACAGGAAGCCATGATGGAACTAATAATGGAATTACTTATTCAACAGATTATCCTAGTTATGGCGTAAGTGGTTCTGGAACGAATAAAAGCGGAGAATTTATTAATCCAGATTATGTTTTATTTAATCCTTCAGATAGTAGAAATGTTTTAGAAGATACAACCGGAAGCATCAGTATTTGGTTTAAAACTGATGATGCTTCAACAATCGACACTTACGGTTCTTTGTGGTCATTTACAAAATTAGGAGTTAAAGATCCTTATTTATGGGTTGCACTAAGTGATACTACAGGATACATCTATATTTCTATTGGAATTGTTGCTGTCGGGAATTACGAAGTTGATGTTGTTGATAATGTTTGGCATAATTTGATTATAACTCAAGATGGAACAAATGGATTAGAATATTATTTTGACGGTTCAGTTATAACTGACGATATTGTTTTTTCAACTGGAGATGAAAGTTCTACTTATTGGTTGGGAACTTTTAATACATATACAACATTTTCTATTGGTTCTTTATATAGAACTGGAATTAAATCTAATGATTTCTTTTATAATGGTTATATAGACGAATTTAGATATTATGATGATGCTTTAACCACAACAGAAGCAGAAAACCTTTATAATTGTGGAACTTTAGCTTGTGCTTCGAGCTTATTAGAAATAACGCTTCTTGATGTTGGGAATAATACTTTAAGCAATTTCACGGCACAAATAATAAATTCAACAACCACCAAGACATTGACCACAACAAACGGAAGCATATTTTATCCAACTGGACAAACGGCAAGCATAAAGATTTATGACATAAATAATACTGGTTGGTCTTATAATGTTTTATTTAATGCAAGTGTTAACACTTCGCTTGGTGGTATTTTCAGAACTGACATAAACGACACAACACTTCCAACCATAACGCTTAATCCTTCAAATGGCTTCAATACAGGCAATTTTAGCATTGTTAATCAATTTAAAGACACATTACCCCTAAACATTTCTTTTGCTGATGAAAGAGATTTATACGGGTATTATGTGAACATAACAAAAGACGGGAACATTTATTTTAATTATACTAATTATTCAATAAGTGGAACTTCTTCAAGCTATGTTAATTCTTTAAATGTGAGTTCGTGGGCTTCTGGGAATTATAACGTGGAAATAAAAGCTTTTGATTCCAAAACACACAACAGAACCAATCCTGATCTTGAGATAAACAACGAGCAAACAGAAGATTATAATTGGTTCAGGGGGAATTATTCAAAAGTAGAACCTATATTATTCGAGTTTGAAACTGGAAACCTTGCTTTAATGTTCACAGATGATACAACAATAAGCAATATTACGGGTGTTTTATATTTTGACGGTTCGAATATACTCAATACTTCAAGTGTTGACACTGGCGCTTATTGGCAATTAAACAATACTATTGGAAA
>Ga0207997_1001672_pt1 | contig 11409 bp, 13 predicted proteins | sample AntAceMetag02UKN_FD_184777 | JGI IMG/M metagenome (GOLD analysis project Ga0207997, IMG submission 184777) | Saline lake microbial communities from Ace Lake, Antarctica - Antarctic Ace Lake Metagenome 02UKN (SPAdes) (version 2) | ecosystem: Environmental > Aquatic > Non-marine Saline and...
TGATACACAGATAACTGATTTAAATGATTCAATTGATCCAAGTGGATTAGTTCCATACACAGGGGCAACAGGTGATGTTGATTTGGGAGTTAAAAACTTTGTAACAAATGGTAGCTTAATATTGGATGGTACAGTTGCAGCAGGTTCAATAAGATGGCAAATTAATAGTGAAAATTTATGGTTGCTTAGGGGATATCCAAACAGTCTTAATTGGTTTAATTATGCTAGTAATGAAAATGAAATGGTTTTAAAAATGGTAAATAATGAAAGTAGGTTGGGAATTAATTTTGGAGGTACTAATCCATCACATACTTTAACAGTTGTTGGTGATGCAAATATTACTGAAGAAGTTATTTTAGGAGAAGGTTTAGTTGTTGCTGATAATGTAACTGCTCAATATTTTAAAGGAGATGGTTCAGAATTAACTGGAATAAATACAAATGCTTCTTTTAATCAAACAGTAACTGATGAAAGATATGTGCCTTATACTGGTGCTAACGATGATATTAATTTGGGAACACACGATGTAACAACAACTGGATATTCAAAAGCAAATCAATTACTAAGTGGAAGCGATACATGGATTTCAGTAAGTACAACTGATGGAAATTATCCAACAGCAAGTGCATTAAGTGGTGGTAAGATGATGTTTATACCTAATAAGGCTGCATTTAGAATTTCAAATGTAGGATTTTTCCCACAATATCTAAACACAACTAATATCGGAACTTCAAGTTTTGGTTTTGGAATTGATAATTTAGCAAGTGGAGATAATTCATTTGCTGCAGGTTATCGTGCTTCTGCAACAGGTGACCATTCAGTAGCAATTGGTGGAGGTGAATTAATGGAAGGTGGAGCAACAGCATCAAGTGAGAATTCAATAGCATTAGGTTATAAAGCAAAAGCTAATGCTTCAGATGCAATAGCTATAGGAAGTAATGTTAATTGTAGTTTATCTCGTACAGTTTGTTTAGGAAATAATGTCTTGGTAAATGATAATGTTACAGCTGATTATTTTGTGGGTGATGGAAGATATTTGACTAATATTAATTTATCTATTAGTAATAATTATGTTCCTTATGTGGGTGCAGATAAAGATATTTATCTAAATAATTCTAATATCTTTATGGGGACAGGTAATCATAGTTTAGCGATCTTAGACACAGAACTAACCATAGCTAATGATTCTGGTCAAACAGGAATATCAATTATATCTGGAACAGGAAATAGTGATTCAGCAATAATTGATTTCATTAAACCCGATGGACACTTTACCTTTTCTTACGGTGAACCAACAGATTCAATGTTTTTTTATACATATGGGAGTAATTTTATTGTAGATACAGGAGGGATAGATGTTTTTACAGTAACTCCTTTTGCAGTTTTTGTTTCAGATGAAGATTTTTACTCATTAGATTCAGCTACAGGTGTTAAATTACTTTATGTTAATTTTACAAGTAAAAATACAGTGGTTGCAAATAATCTTACTGCAGATTATTATTTTGGAGATGGTTCTCAATTAAGTAATTTACCTAGTGGTGGAAACTTATCATTTAATCAGTCCTTAACTGATACGTTATATTCTGGAATTGAGTGGGATTACAATCAGACTCAACCATTCACAACTTGGTTATCATCATTCACATATAATTACAATCAAACTATTCCAGCAAATGCATACACAGATGCACAAATTGCAGAAATAGCAAGTGGAAATTCATCTTTCAATCAGAGTTTAACAGACACTTTATATGCAGATATAATCTGGGGATACAATCAGACAACACCTAGCAGCATATATTCTTATAATCATACAAATATAATTGAAACTCTTTATAGTAAGTGGTTTTACAACCAAACACTTTCAACATTCAATAATTATAATTCAACTTGGGATCAAAGTTATTTAGATAAATGGGGTTATAATCAAAGTAGTATTTATTCTTATAATCATACAGATATTGTTGCAGGACAAGAAACTGTTCAAATAGGAAATCTATCAGATGCTAGTGGTGTAAGAAGTATAGCAATTGGACTTAATGCTATTGCAACAGTTGATTTTGGAATGGCTTTTGGATGGAATGCTGAAGCAACAAATTATAATTCAACAGCATTAGGTAATGGGGTAACTTGTGATAGAATGGATGCTACTTGTATGCTTGGTATTCAAGACCAATCAGGAGTTTCATTTGCAAATCACGGAGTTTGTTATATTTATGATGGAACATTAGGACATTGTATAACTGATTTGAATATTAATGGAACTTGCTCTTGTGTAGCAAATGGTGGTTACTTTTATTGGGACATTCCAGTTATAAATCTTTTAGGTTCTGACCCAACATCACATACAGTTAATACTACTTATACTGATGCAGGAGCTACAGCTATTGATGCTGATAGTTCTGATATTACAGCAGACATAGTTGTTGTTAATCCTGTTAATGCAAATGTAACTGGTGCATATGTTGTTACCTACAATGTAGTTGATAGTAAAGGTAGACCAGCATTGGAGGTTACAAGAACAGTAAATGTTGCTTGAACAAATTAAAATGAAAAAATATATATTAACATGTTTAGTAATGATTCTTTTAATTAGTGGAGCTTATGCTGGGATTGCTTTAACAAGTATAAGTGTAAATCCACCAGAAAAAACCATTAATAATTTTGATTTAAGATATAATGATAAAACAAATAATAAACAGAAAGTTATCAATGAACAAGACGGGAAAATAGATGATAATGACTTATGGAAATTAGGAAAAGGAGATTATACAAATGTAAGAAATGAAAAAGGTGAGAGATTAATCAAAGAAACAATAATTAAATGTTATGATTATCATGATAAAGAACAAGAAGGAAAATTAGTTGAATTTTGTGAAGAAAGAGAAACAGGAAATTATATTTTTAAGAAGAAAGCAGTGGTAATTAAACCTTGATAAGAAAACTATATAAACTTTAATAACTACTCAAGTTAAATGAAATGTAACATTGTAACAGTAATATTTTGTATTCTCTTAATGACTTCCTTTGTAAGTGCATTTGATAACTATCATCAACAAGATACAGCTTTAAGTTTTACTGTTACTTCTAACAATGCAACCGAATGTAATTTAACATCAATAGATTCTCCATCTGGATTAATAACTGTAAACCAACAAGGAACAAAGGATTCACAAACCTTTAATTTTTCTATTCCAGCAAGTAATTATTCAGAAAAAGGACTATATTGTCACAACATTGAATGTAATGATGGTAGTTCTTTTATGACAGGGCAGGAATGTTATCAAGTAAACTATATTGGTAATGAATTAACCCAAGGACAATCAACAATTTACATAGGATTATTAGCTATACTTATACTTATCTTTGTAGGAACTTTCATTGGGATTGGTTTCTTACCAAGTCAAAATGAAACAGATCCAGAAGGGAAGATTATGTCAATTACTTATGCTAAATACTTTAGACTTCCAGCATTCTTATTCCTTTACTTCCTAATTATTGGGATACTTTTCTTAGCTTCTGGAATAGCTAGAGCATTCCTTGTAGATAGTGGATTTTCAACACTATTATTTGCCTTCTTTAATATAATGTTAACTCTTTCACCGTTGGTAATTATAATCTTATTCTTATGGAACTTTGTAAAAGTATTTGAAGATAAGAAGCTTAGAAGTTATATGGAAAGAGGATTAAGTATGGGTGGTAATTTATAATGGCTAAAAAAAGAACAGAATTAATAAGGGTAGATCCCGAGTTTAAGAAATTTGTAGATGATTTAAGTAGATTTAAAGCATATCAAGAGAAGGATAAAATATGTCCTTCAAGAATAACTCAAGCTATGAGAAACCAATATACCAAATACCCAGAACTATTATTAGAAATAAAGTCAACTAAATTAGGGAAGTGGAAATCAAAATGAGACCAATAAAAAGAAGTGATAAAAAAGGTGGACTTGGAATTATTATATTCTTTACAATTCTTTCTTTCATATTAGTGATAGCTTTTGTACTCGCTCTTGGTTGGACAATAGTGGATATTGCAAGTGATGAAATAACCCCAATAATGTCAGACTTAGGAGTTGTTGGTGAATCAAACCTATCAGAAATATCTGGTTATACCTTTGAAAAATTAGATACAGTTGTACAAAGTTTTAATTGGATCATAGCAATAATGTTTGTTCTATCCTTGGGGGGTTCATTAGTCTTTATATTTATTAGTGGATACACTTCGCACCCAGCATTCATGGGATTCTTTATAGTTTTCATGATCTTCTTAATATTCCTTTGTGTTATAATGAGTAATGTTTATCAAGATATTTATAGTGTTGATGATGAAATTGGTTCAAGATTAAGAGAACAAAGTATAACTTCCTTCTTGATATTAAACTCTCCAATGATAATGAGTTTTATTGCAGTGATAGGTGGAATAATAATGTTTGGAAGGCAATCTAGTTCAGAAGGTGGAGGTGGGTATGGAGTATAAAAAAGTGGGAAAATTACAAAGGAAAACGCATTCTAAGCTTCACTACGGGCTTATTTTATTGTTAGTGATACTTTGTATTGGTTCAGTTAGTGCTTTAACCACTGCAAATTTTGAATTGGATAGTAATAAAGCAACAGACTTAACAAATTATGGAACAAGTACTATAAAAGATAGAAATTGGGTAGATGTATTTGGATGGTTTGATAATACAATAGAAGAGATAACCTTAATGGAAAATACAGAACAATGTGATGGAAATAAATGTCATGCTATTATGGATATTAAGATGCATGAAAGAGGTAAGTTAGTAGATGGTGAGAAGTTTTATAGAATAAAAGATGATGGAAGTTTAATTGAAAGTAATATTATAGATTATCAATATTATTTAAGAGGTAAGGAAATACAAACAGAAATTATAGATTATGATATGGAATGTAGTTTAGAAAAGATATTAGTTAATGGAAGTAAAGAAAGAAGTTGTATTCAAGTGCAAAGTGGAAGTCATATAAAAACTACTTATGAATGGAATGAATATAATTATGAAGAAGTTGAAGAAGGAAATTATATATTAAAATTAGAAGGAACAATACCAATGGGAAAGAGTTATGACTGGGTTATTATAAGTCAAGGTAAAGAAATAGATGAATGGGCAAGTTGGACTGGAGGATCTTTATATGATAGCTTAATATCATATTATGATTTCGACCATGGTACTGGAAATTTAATAGATGTTTATAATGGAACCTATAATATGACTAATGTTGGAACAACAACTTATGTTAAAGGTAAGTTAATTAATGGAAGTTTTATTGAAGATACTAAGTATTTTACTGGAGCAGGTGGAGCAATAAATAATATAGCACAAAAAGATGGTACAATTAATTGGTGGTTTAATAATACAAGAGTTTATACAACTTCTGGAGGTTTAAGTAGAGCAACATTCTTTTCAAATACTAATTATTATTTAGGTTTAAGTGGTATGGAAATTGATATTGAAAATGGTGGAGGAGCAAATCACTTTCATTTAGCTTTAGACAGCGAAGATAATACACAAGCTATAAATTGTGATGAAGCACAATCAGACACATGGGGTGGAGAAAGTTGGAACATGTTAACTTTAGTAAAATCTGGACTTAATGTTACTTGGTATTTTAATGGAGCTTTTTGTTCATCAGCAATTATGAATTATAATTATAGTTGGGGAACAAGTCAAATGGGTAAACAAGTTCAGGGGGCAGAATATTATTATTTTGATGGAGTATTAGATGAGTTGGGGGTTTGGAATAGAGCTATAAGTTCAGATGAAGTAAGTATATTATATAATAATAATACTGCTGTTTCATTTCCATTGGAATATGGTGAATATGGACTTATTACATTAAATTCTCCAGCAGATGCTTCAACAAGTTTAAGTTCATCAATAACATTTAATGCAAGTGCAATAACTGTAGGTCCAACATTAGTTAATATGACTTTATGGTTAGATGGTATATCCAATGAAACTAAAAGTATAACTGGAACTTCAAATGAATCAACCTGGACAAAATCTTTAACTACTGGAAGTCATGATTGGACAGTTCAAGCATGTGATAGTGAGGGAGATTGTGGATTTGGAACAAACAGAACTTTTACTTCTGGTCTTTTATTTATTAATCAAAGCTATGTAGAAAATACAACTGAGGGAACTATCAATAACTTTAAGATTAACTTTGAAACAGAAGAACAAATTACTCAAGCATATTTAAATTACAATAACACAAGTTATACTTCAACAATTACTTCTGTTGGTGATGTTTATACTTCCAGTATAAACCAAAAGGCAGCACTATTAACTACAAAAACTAACATTCCTTTCTTTTGGAACATAACTTTTGCAAGTGGTTTTAATTATATCTCATCAACACTACATCAAAGTGTAAGTCCTATTGTAATAAATAGCACTTGTAGTGGTGGAATGAATGTAATCTATAATTTTACATCTATTGATGAATTAACACAAGCTAAAATAAATGGTATAACTGGAAATGTATCTATGAATATTGAATTAAAAACATATTCTCCAGATAGAAGTTTATTAATTGATACATTTTCTGCTAACTTTAATGGAACAAACTCTGTTTCAATTTGTATTGCAAGTAATCTTTCAAACAATGAAGAATATGCTATGGACTTACAATTACAATATAGGGCAACAAGTTATTCAAATGAATTTTATAATGTTTGGAATGGAAGTTTGAATAGCAATACATTACATAATAACATTTCATTGTATGATTTACCAACGGCATCTACAAAAAACTTTAAAATATTAGTAAGAGATGATTCTTATATTCCTTTAGAAAATGCAATAATTGTAATTGAAAGAAAGTATATTCAAAATGGAAGTTTTTATACAACAGAAATACCTTTGACAAATGATAAGGGAATTACAACTGCATCTTTAGAATTAAATGATGTAATTTATAACTTCTTTGCATATAAAGATGGAGTTCTAATAACAAGTTCTACAAATGTATTTGCTATTTGTCAAACTCCGGCAATATCTACTTGTACTATTGAAATAAATGCAGTTCAAACTTCTATTGATGGAACAGACTTTACAGCCGAAGATGATTTTGAATTTGATATTGGTTATCTTAGTGCATCAAGAACTATATTTTCACCATTTACAATTCCAAGTGGTAATCCATCACTAATATTACTTAGTGTTATAAGTGAAGATGCTTTAGGAAGGGCTGCATGTTCAGATTCAATTACTGCTGCTACTGGAAACTTAACTTGTGTTATTCCAAATAGTTTTGGTAATTCAACTGTAAGGGTTAAAGTGTATAAGGATGGATTTTTAATGGGATTTGGAACAGAAAAGTTAACACAATCTTCAAGTGATATTTATGGAGTTACTTTAATATTCTTATCATTAATTATGATGGTTACTTTAATTGGAATTGGAATAAGTGATAATCCAGTTGTAACAGCATCATTTATATTTATTGGAGTTGTATTAATATATGGTATTAATTTGGTTCAAAACAATGGGTTCTTCGGAGCTGGTGCAACAATATTATTCCTAGCGATAGCGATAGGATTAGTTATACTAAAAGCAGGAAGGAGATCATAATGAAAACAATTACAACCTTTATGGGTTCAATGGTATTGCTTGTTTTATTTAGCTTAGCAATTATTGGATTTGCATTAGGTTTTGCAAGTGATACAAATGCAGCAATTACAATAGCAGATGATAGTGATTTTGCAAGTTATAAAACTGCATCAGAAACAAGTATGGATACTTACAATGAAGGTGCAAGTGATACTTACAAGTCATTATTAAAATCAACAGTAGAACCTGGAAGTGATATATTTCAAAGTTCTGCACCATTTACTATTACTTTTGCAAATATATTTGGAACAGCTAAAAATATAATTGACCTTCCAAGAAAGAAAATATTTGGAAGTGATTCAGAATTTAATATCTTTTTTAATATATTCCTTGCTTTTATAGTCTTTGTTTTAGGACTACTAGCATATAAAGCATTGAAGGGAAATACATAAAATGGGATACTTATATGACTTACCAAATGCAACAAGTGGAATAGATGCAATTCTATTACAGATGAGTAGTGGTAGCTTCGGTTTCTTTGTGCCATTGATATTATTCTTTATCTTTTGTGTTGTATTTATTGGTGGAGTTACACGACAGAAAACAAGAGTTGGAACATCAGATTATAGTGTATGGGCTGTGATTGCTTCAATGTCAACATTATTAGTTGCATTAACATTTTCAATTAGTGCAGGATATATTAATTTAACAACTTTAGTTTTAGTTGTTACATTAACTATTGGAAGTGGTATTTGGTTCTTCTTAGATAGAAAAGCAAGTGAACTGTAACACTGTAACACTAGGTATTTAAAGTAATAAAGCATTAATTTTATTGTATTTTATAGGCTGTAAGGCATTGAAAGGAGGTAAATAATAATGTTAAAACAAACAAATAAGAGAGGTCAGACTGGTGGATTAATTACTGGACTAATAATGGGAGTTGCTGGATTAGTTATCGGAACTATCATAGCTTTAGTTATTGTATCTACAATCTCCGGAGCTGGTTTACTAACTTCAGGAAGTGCAGAAGAAACAGCTGTGGACAATATGAAAGCGAACTTGTCGGCTGGAGTAGAGAATGTTTCTGCTAAGATACCTACTGTTCTTTTGATTGCTGCTATCGTACTATTACTTTCAGTATTAGTGATTCTTGTAGCTGTATGGCAAAGAATGAAGATGGGTGGTGGAGCTAGTATTTAATATCCAAACTAAAATGCAAAAACAAAATAAGAGAGGTCAGACTGGTGGATTAATTACTGGACTAATAATGGGAGTTGCTGGATTAGTTATCGGAACTATCATAGCTTTAGTTATTGTATCAACGATAACTGGAGCTGGATTACTAACTACTGATTCAACTGAATACAATGCAACAACTAATATGAAAGCTAACCTATCTGCCGGTATTGAAAATGTTTCTGCTAAGATACCTACTGTTCTTTTGATTGCTGCTATCGTACTATTACTTTCAGTATTAGTGATTCTTGTAGCTGTATGGCAAAGAATGAAGATGGGTGGTGGAGCTAGTATTTAGATCTTGAAACCATTGTAAATATAAATTATTTTTTGGGGATTTTATCCCCATTTTTTATTTTTAAGAAAAAGAGGAAAATAGATGAGAAGGAAAAAGAAAAAGAAAATAGTAAGAATAAATAAGTATTTTAATTTCTTTTATGCCGACGACAAACACAACGATAAAGTGTGGCAACTTTCAAGTTACAAACAACATTTATAAACTAAATTATTCTAATATTAATATGGAATGGAAAGAGTGGGAAGGGAAGCAGGTGTTTATCAGAACACAACATGGAAAGGTTTATTCTGGAGAAGTTCTTGAAGTAGATTCTAATAATGAAAGTTTAACTTGGATTACAATAAATGATAAATTTAATCAAAGAGTTCAACTTGTTACTTCTGAGATAATTCAAATTAAGGAGGATTATCATTAGATGGCTAAAAAGAGGTGTGCTAGGTATTGCAATCCACATTATAAAAAGTGTAGAGTTTGTGGTTCTTATAAATTAAAAGTAAAAATAAAAGAAGATATTTGTGATGATTGTTTATATTATATTAGTTTAGAATATGAAGGTGTTGAAGAATGATCTGGAAGTTTAGATGTCCACTTTGTAATAGAATTAAAGATAATGGTTCTGAAGTTAAAATAGGTATTAGAATTAGGTGGATTTGTGCAGATTGTAGGAAAAAGATGAGGGAGAATGGAAAAGGAAGATTATGAAATAACAAGGGATTTAGTTACTGATGGACTTGTAAGACTTGCAGAAGGACTTACAGATGAAGAACTAAAGGAGAATGTAGATAAGATAAAAATAGTTCTTGGTGAAGCTTATGAGATGGTTATATCCATCCTTAGAAAATACCTAGACTTGAGAGAAGAATACTATCCTTTAATCACTACATGGATTATTGGAACATATTTACACAGTTCTTTTGATACATACCCATATTTATTTATGAATGCTATGAGGGGAAGTGGGAAAACTAAAGTATTGAAATTAATATCTGCACTTGCAAACAGAGGTGAATTAATTAGTTCTTTGAGAGAAGCAGTTCTATTTAGAGATTGTAAAGATAAAACTATCTGTGTTGATGAGTTTGAAAGTATAATGAGTAAAGAAAACCAAGCATTAAGAGAATTGCTTAATGCAGCATACAAAAAAGGAAATAAAGTTAAGAGATTAAAGAAAGTAAGGAAAACAGATGGTGAAGATTATGAGATTGAATCCTTTGAATTATATACTCCAATTTGCATGGCTAACATCTGGGGAATGGAAGAAGTACTGTTAGACAGGTGCATAACTGTGATTTTAGAGAAAAGTAGCAATCCTACGATTTTACGATTAATTGAGGATTTTGACAAGTTAGATGAGATAAAATGGGTAAAAAAGGTGTTTTTGAACAATTTAGTGCAGTTGTGTAGTTATTTTGGTGTAGGTAGTGTTAAGACAAAGTGGAATTGCTTCATTATTAAGAAATATACACAAACTACACTTACTCCACCTACTGCATTTACTTCACTTGAGAAAAATCAACCTTCACTAACTCATAGTGACTTAGAAATGTTTAATAAAATCCATGATACGGAAATAAATGGTAGAAATTTGGAATTATGGTTGCCTTTACTTCTTACTTCTAAAATGATTGGAGAAACAGTATTTGATAATATCTTAGGAGTTGCAGCAAAATTAACCAAAGAAACAAAAAAAGAAGAAATGACAGAAAGTAGAGATGTTTCAGTATTTGATTTTGTTTCAAGAAACCTTTGTAATGAATACATTTCAATTAAAGATTTAACTCATTCCTTTAGAGATTTCATAGGTGAAGGAGATAATGAAGAAAGATGGGTAAATGATAAGTGGTTAGGTAGAGCATTGAAAAGGTTATCTTTAGTTTTAGATAAGAGGAGAGTTGCAAGGGGAATTGAAGTTAGGCTTAATATTTCAAAGGCAATAGAAAAAATGGTTTTGTTTAGACAGGAGGAACAAAAATGAAACAAGAAAAACCATGCATAAGAGAAGTGAATGAAAATTTAAGATTAGTTGAAGAAGGAAAACCACTAAATAAATCTTTAAGATATTTAAATCAAAGTTGTCAATTCAAGAAAAGGTTTGATATTTTAATGGATGTTAAGTTTGGAAAAACAGAAAAAGTAAAAGCAAGTAGAAAAGAATATTTGAAAAGACCAGAAGTAAAAGCAAGGTTAAAAGCAAGTAGAAAAGAATATTATCAAAGACCAGAAGTAAAAGCAAGGGTAAAAGTAAAGAAAAAAGAATATTATCAAAGACCAGAAGTAAAAGCAAGGGTAAAAGTAAAGA
>Ga0207997_1001673_pt1 | contig 11404 bp, 17 predicted proteins | sample AntAceMetag02UKN_FD_184777 | JGI IMG/M metagenome (GOLD analysis project Ga0207997, IMG submission 184777) | Saline lake microbial communities from Ace Lake, Antarctica - Antarctic Ace Lake Metagenome 02UKN (SPAdes) (version 2) | ecosystem: Environmental > Aquatic > Non-marine Saline and...
ATATTTAACTTATTATACTTTTAATATATTGTTCATTGATATCGCTTTGTTGCAATCAAGTAGCCCAATATTGTCTGTGGCTGTTTTTCTTCTACTTCTATTTAGTTTGATTGGTATTTCTTTTTATGGATATGGCGTTCTTAATATATCCAATATAATTGAAGAAAGAGATTAAAATGATTATTAGTGAAAGGTAAAAAATGACAATTTATAACAATACATTAGATTATATTTTTACGTCCGATATAATGCTTGAGATGGGTTGGGATAGCCACCCATTGCGTGTAAGAAAGCAAGCACAAAAAGAATTATTGGAACTTCGAAAGGAAAATTCCAAATTCCAAAAACAGAATAAATCGTTGGTTGATGCATTGGGGTTTGTAAAAGAACTAGACCATTGTATTTATGAGAGAACATTATCTGGCTTGATAATGATTGACAGTAAGTTAGCAAAAGAAATATTTATTAAATTTAAGGAAAATTGGGACACTGGTGATTGGGAAGAAATAGAAAAATATACAACATTTATGCAAGATGTAAGCAATAACAAAACCACATAAAATATCTATTTTATTATGAAGGTCGGAAACAAATTTTTTATAGGAAACAAACAGTGTAGAGCTATTTATCAAAAATTTAATGAAAAAGCTTCTAAAGCATATTGTCTTAATTGTAGGTTTGCTTTTTTAGTTGATCAAAATAAATTATTTGAAACAAGAGAGTGTCCACAGTGTAATGAATTATTATATAAGGGATGGTGTAAAATAAAATGAATTTTTATAGAGGGCTTATATACGCTCTTCCAATAGGTATTATTCTTTGGGTAATTGTTATATTGGTTATTCGAGCAATTTTATGAAATTCTATCCCACAAAAATTCCTGAAGTTATTGTGATTGAACCAGAGGTCTATATAGATCATCGTGGATTTTTCATGGAAACATATCAGAAGAAGGTGTTTGGCGACAATAATATAAAATGTGATTTTGTTCAGACAAATCATTCTCATTCTCGGAAAAATGTGCTTAGAGGATTGCATTATCAAATAGGTGAACATCCGCAAGGCAAATTGGTTCGTGTAACATCTGGAATGGTTTTAGACGTAGCAGTAGATATTAGAAAAAATTCTCCAACGTTTGGCAAATGGACAGGTACTATTATTTCAAGTACAAATAAAAAACTTGTTTGGATTCCCCGCGGTTTTGCTCATGGGTTTTATACATTAGATAAAAATGTAGATTTAGTATATTATCTTACAGACTGCTATAGTTCAAAAGAAGAAAGATGCATTATATGGAACGATAAAACATTGGCTATTAATTGGCGAATTCCTGTAGGAGTAAAACCAATTTTATCTGAAAAAGATCTTGAAGGAAAATTATTTGTTAATGCAGAGGTATTTAAATGAACAAGAACATCCTTGTTACAGGTGGAGCTGGATTTATTGGATCTAATTTTATTCGCTACGTGTTAAACAACACGAAAACTCCTTGCATTGTTAATCTTGATTTACTTACATATGCAGGTAATTTGAATAATTTAAAAAATATATCAAAATCCGAAAGATATAAGTTCTTTAAAGCCGATATATGCGATCAAGACTTTGTTGAAAATCTTGTGCGCTATGAGAAAATTGACACTATTGTTCATTTTGCTGCCGAAACTCATGTTGACCGCTCTATTTTGAAACCAGATGTATTTGTTCAAACAAATGTCAATGGAACATTTTCGTTATTGGAAGCAGCTAAAAAAAATTGGCTCAATGGCAAGAATGATATAATTACTCGTTTTCATTTTATCTCGACCGACGAGGTTTTTGGTACTCTAAAACCAGAAGATACACCTTTTAGTGAAACAACTCCATATGCACCAAACTCTCCATATTCAGCATCTAAAGCAAGTGCAGACCATTTTGTAAGAGCATATGGTTGTACATACGGCCTACCTATTTCTATATCTAATTGTTCTAATAATTATGGCCCATATCAATTTCCAGAAAAATTAATTCCTCTAATTATTTTAAATGCAATACAAAATAAACCGCTACCAATTTATGGCGATGGAAAACAAATTCGGGACTGGCTATATGTAGAAGATCATTGTGAAGCGATTTGGAAAATACTTACAGAGGGAGAAATAGGAGAAACTTATAATATAGGTGGAAATAATCAGCCAACTAATCTTGCGGTTGTGGAATCAATTTGCCAAATATTAGATCAAGAAATTGGGGGAGTTCCCCATAGAAAACTTATTACTTTTGTTGAGGATAGGTTGGGGCATGATCGAAGATATGCAATCAATTCTACGAAAATTTTTAAAGAATTAAACTGGCGACCAACTCATTCTTTATATGAAGGATTACGAAAAACTGTAAAATGGTATTTAGATAATATGGGTTGGATCAAAAAAGTTAGTAAACAAAAAGACTCTAAATATCGGGTAAATCAACCTTATAAAAGGATAGAGAAAAGCACATGAAGGGAATTATTTTGGCAGGCGGAAAAGCCACAAGACTTTTTCCTGTTACTAAGGCAGTAAGCAAACAATTATTGCCTATATATGATAAACCAATGATTTATTATCCTTTGTCTATGCTTATGTTTGCAGGAATACAAAATATATTATTGATCAGCACGCCATCTGATTTACCTATTTATAAAAAATTGTTGGGCAATGGCACTCAATGGGGACTTTCAATTACTTATGCCGAACAATGTAGTCCAAAGGGGCTTGCCGACGCATTTCTTGTAGGTGAAAGTTTTATAGAAAACGATAATGTTTGCCTGATATTGGGCGATAATATTTTTTTCGGAAGCGGACTTCCTGCACAACTTTCCAGAATAGCAAAATTAAAAAAAGGAGCAACCATTTTTGCCTATGAAGTAGATGATCCAAAAAGATATGGAGTTATTGAATTTGATAATAATAGAAATGCTATCTCGATTGAAGAAAAACCAATAAATCCAAAATCAAGTTTTGCAATACCTGGTCTTTATTTTTATGACAACAAAGTAATTAATATAGCAAAAAGTTTGCATCCATCTCAAAGAAATGAATTAGAGATTACAGATCTAAACAAAGAATATATGAAGAAGTTCTAGGCAGAGGAGTCGCATGGCTAGACGCCGGAACACATAAATCATTATTGGAATCATCTAATTTTATTGCAACTATTCAAAACCGTCAAGGTATAATGATTTCTTGTCCAGAAGAAATTGCTTATCGAATGAAGTTTATTGATAAATCTCAATTACAAAAATTAACCGAACAATATGTTCAAAATGATTATAGTAAATATTTAAATAAAATATTATTGGAGAAATAAAATGGAAGTTGAAACCAGAAAAATATTTATATTAAATGAAAATGAAGTGTATTCCCTAATGAATTTTGTAGGAGAAATACCTAATAATGTAGCTACCAAACAAGGGGTCTCGAAAGAAAATATAGAAATAGTGTCCGTACTGTATACTGACATAATGAATATACTAGACAACGAATAACATAAAACGAACATTTTATGTGAAAAGGAGAAAAAATGAGCAATATGGCTTATGCAATAATCGGTGACGAAAAATCACCACAAGATATTATTGCCGATAAAACCGAGCAAATACTTTGTAAGTTGCGTGATAAAAACGCATCGTTATTTACTGTCGGAGAATTGTTTTGGGTGCAATATTGGACAAGCAAAGTAAGATGGTCAACCTCCATTGAATATGAAGAAAAACTATTTAAAGAATTTGATGATTTCTTAAAAGAAATAGAAGAAAGAGAAAAAACCACATAAAATGAGGGTTTTATCATAAAAGGAGAAAAATATGGATATAAAAACGCTATCAGTACTAGATTTAGATAGCATAGTAAAAGAGATGTTAGTAGATATTGAAGAAAACATGATAATAGGAACAATTAAAAAAAAGGAGAAAGAAATGGCTACAGCAGAAACAGATTATAATAACGCTATAACTTATACGGTAGGATGTACTTTTGTAGAACCGAATAAATACAACAATCTAAAACCAGAAAGAGTTATTTATAGTGGAAGAACAACTATATGTATCTGGAAAGACGGTACAAAAACGGTTGTTAAAGCAACTGATGACGATCACATGACAAAAGAACATGGTGTTGCCATGGCAATCATGAAAAAATTGTTCAATAGTCGTCAAGAATTTCTTAGGGTAGTCAATAGTGGATACGATGTAATAGAAGAAGCCAAGAAAAGAGTGAGAGAGAAAGCAATTCGAAAAACTGAAATAGCAAAGGAACAAGTAGAAGCAAGGGAAAGAAAAGAAGCAAAAGCGAGAAAAAAACTTGAGGAAGATATGACAAAGGAATTAAATGGATAAAATCAACGTGCTCGCAAAAAATATTATAGCTATGCTAATGGATTATGATGAGTCTCTTATGGATTTTTTTATTCAATTAGATGATATTGATAAAAAGGAATTTTTGAGTGATTTACAAGATATAGTTTATGACTGGTCAGAGAAATACTGCTAATGAAAATTATAGCTGTGGACGTAGACGATGTTGTTATTTCGTTTCTCCCAATTTTAATTGCCATGCACAATAAAGATTATGAGAATAAATTAGAAATAGAACAAATTACGGATTGGAATCTTTTAAAATTTGTTGACGAGAAATGTGGCAAAAATATATATAATTACATTGAATCTCCAGACATATACAACACGGCAAAACCAATTAAGGATTCTTTGTGGGGCGTAAATACCCTTAGGTCTTTAGGATATAGGGTTATATATGTAACAGTAAATAATTACGGAAACGCAAAGTATCGGTGGCTTTTAAATTATGGCTATATGAATACCGGCAAAGACTTTGTGGCAACCGAAGACAAGTCATTGATCATGGCCAACACATTGCTTGACGACAACTTTGAAAATATACAAAATTTTAGAGGAGATGGATGGCTAATGACTTATCCATGGAACTTAAAATATAAACACACAAACAGAGTTAAAAACTGGAAGGACTTTATTAAGAAAATGGAAATACAACATGTATAAAAAAGACTTGGTAAAACCAGGTATTAAATTTGGCAGACTAGAAGTAATAAAAAAGTCGGGCAAAGATAATAGCGGGATTGATCTTTGGGAATGCCTGTGTGAGTGTGGCAAATATCACAAGGTTCGTTCGTATCATCTATTGTCTGGGTACGTTGCATCTTGCGGATGCCTTAGAATCGAAACAGCAAGAAAAAGAGGTAAAAACAAGAAATATAATAAATATGATTTAACTCAAGATTTTGGAATTGGATATACCTACAATAATGAAACGTTTTATTTTGATTTAGAAGATTATAATAAAATAAAAGAGTATTCTTGGCATATCAATGATGGCTATGTTATCGCAAAAGGTTTAAAAGAGCTCAATAGAAAAAAGATATCTTTTCATAGACTAATACTCGGCGCAAATTCTTTGAAATTTGAAATTGATCATATTGATAGAAATGGCTTGAACAACAGAAAGTGTAATTTGAGAAAAACATCCCATATGGATAATTGCAAAAATCAAACCCTCAGCATAAATAATAAAACTGGAATTACTGGTGTTTGTATTGAGAAAGGTAAATATAGGAGCGATATAACCTATAACAAAAAAAGGATTTTTCTTGGTTATTATAACAATTTAGAAGATGCCACTGTTGCCAGATTAAAAGCAGAGAAAAAGTATTTCAAAGAATTTGCGCCTCAGAAACACCTATATAAAGAATATGGAATTTAATTTATGGAACAAATTTTTACAATTAGCGGGAAGGCATTTTCAGGCAAAGACTCTGTCGCAAATTTCTTAAAAAAGAAATTGGGCGGTGATACAGTTCTTTTGCATTATGCCGATAGATTAAAAGATATTGCTAAAAATTATTTAGGGTGGGACGGAAACAAAGATTTTGAAGGAAGAAATCTTTTGCAATTTCTAGGAAGCGATTTAGTTAGAATAAAATTAAACAAACCTTTGTTTTGGGTAAAAAGTGTTTGTGATATTATTGAGATTATACAAGATGACCATGATTATTTTTGCATACCTGATTGTAGATTTCAAAATGAAGTTTATTATCCTATGGCATATTTTCCAAATATGGTTACGACTATTCATATTATTCGCTTGAATTTCGATAATGGATTAACCTCAAAACAAAAAAAACACATGAGTGAGACTTCATTAGATAATTTTGAGTTTGACTATATTATTAGATCGGAAAGTGGACTAGATAATCTAGAAAAAGAAGTAGATAAATTTTTAATAAAATATAATAATAGAGAAAGATAACAAAAATATGAAATTTCCAATGACACAAAGCTTTCGATTGACTCAAAGTTTTTTGGACAAATATAAAAGAATAAAGCCCAAATGGGGATTTAACGGTTTAGGAGAATTTATCTATATGAGGACGTACTCAAGAATTCTTCCTAATGGAAAAAATGAAAAGTGGTGGCAGACAGTTAAGCGTGTTGTAGAAGGCGTGTATTCTATACAGAGACAGCATATTGATGATTATAATTTGGGATGGAATCAAACTAAAGCACAACGGTCTGCTCAAGAGATGTACGACAGAATTTTTAATTTTAAAATGATGCCTCCTGGACGAGGACTGTGGGCTATGGGAACAGATATTATAATGGAACGTGGCTTAACAGAAGCATTGTTTAATTGTTCATATATTTCAACAAAAAATATATCTGATAATGTCGGAACGCCTTTTGGAAATGCAATGGATTTTTTAATGCTTGGCGTTGGTGCCGGCTTTGATGTACAGGGGGCTGGCACTATAGATATAAAACCACAAAAAGAGACATTACATGATTATGTTATACCAGATAGTAGAGAAGGTTGGGTCGAATCAACAATAATGTTGATCAATTCATTTTTTGGTGGAATGAATTATATATTTGATTATTCTGAAATTAGACCTGCCGGAAGTCCTATAAAAACCTTTGGGGGTATCTCAGCAGGAGCAAAACCATTAATCGTTTTACATAAAGGAATAACAGATATTTTAGAAAAGGATGTCGGGAATACAATTTCTGTTAGAAATATATCTGACATAATTAATATGGTAGGCGTTGCTGTTGTTTCGGGGAATGTAAGAAGAAGTGCAGAAATTATATTAGGAGAACCAGAAGAAAATTTTCTTGACCTAAAAAATTATGAAAAAAATCCAAAGAGAAAAGCTTTTGGGTGGTCTAGTAATAATTCTATTTACGCAACAGTTGGAATGGATTATACTAAAATAGCCGAGAGAATAATAAACAACGGAGAACCTGGATTATTCTGGAAAGAAAATGCACAAAAATATAGTAGAATTAGAGCAACAGAAGCAGATTGGAAAGACAAGAGGGTTGAGGGATTAAATCCTTGTGGCGAAATAACACTCGAACCATCTGGTTTGTGTAACTTGGTAGGTCTTATGCCAAATAATCATGAAGATTTAGACGACTTTAAGAAAACAATAAAATTTGCATACTTGTATGCTAAAACAGTTACGCTTCTAAGTACCAATTGGGCAGAAACAAATAAGGTTATGCTGCGAAATAGAAGAATAGGTTTATCTATGACTGGAATTGCCCAATTTTTAGGAAGAAATAATTTATTAAAATTAAAAGAATGGATGAGAGAAGGATATCGATTAGCCAAAGAATATGACGAAATTTATAGTGACTGGTTTGCTATTCCAAAATCAAAAAAGCTAACAACTATTAAACCTTCTGGATGTCAGGTTGGAAAGACTCTAATTCCAACATCCGATGGTATTGTAAGACTTGATGAATTAAAACAAAAAAACAAAAAAATATGGCAGGAGCATAATGTTTACATATATCAAGAAGAATTAAATACAAAATATGAAAGCACTAGGTTTTTTAAGAATGGATTTAATAAAACAAAAAAAATAATTTTAGATTCTGGGTTATCTTTGGAATCTACTTTAAATCATCAATACCGTATAATTAGAGATAAAAAATATATATGGGAAAAGGCCGAAAATATTGTTGTCGGAGATATTATGCCTTTTAAAATAGGAGGATATGATAAAAAAGAAGAATTCAAATTTATTCCTATTGATAAAAATTCTTTTCATAAAAATAATATATTAATAAAAAGTCCTAAGAAAATGAATAAAAACATTGCTTGGTTGTTAGGATTATATTACGGTGATGGCTCAAATCATAAAAAAGGAATTAGAATTGCGGGAGATATTTCCAAACTATATGATTTAGAAAAGGCTAATTCTATTATAAGAGAAGAGTTTGGGATAAACGGAATAATTTATAAAAGAACAAAATCTTCTAATAATGCTGACCTATATGTTAACTCCTCTTCTTTACTAAAATTCTTTGAAATAAACAAGCTGCTAAAACAAAAATCTTGTAATATCATAATACCAAAAGCAATACGAATGTCTTCAAAAAATAGTATTATTGAATTTATAGACGGATATGCTCATGCCGACGGTTCTTTCAAAACGAACAATCTTAGTTTTGTTACTGTATCTAAAAAATGGGCAGAGGAATTTGTTATAGTTGCAAGAATGGTTGGATATAATGCAAAATTTAGGTCTTTTTATTCTAAAACCTCTTGGGGTAAAAAAGAACAATATTGGATTTCTTTTAAAAAAGGTTTGAATGCAGAAGAGAGATATATTAAAAAAAGTGTTAGAAACATCAGAAAACAGATAAAAGAAAACAATCTAGAAAATTTTGATTTCGATATTGTTGAAAATGTGAAAAATAGTTACGAGAAAACATTTGATATAGAAGTCCCTGTTAATAATTGCTATATTTCAAACGGATATATGTCTCATAATACAGTGTCTCTATTAATGGGAGCCACCCCTGGAATTCACTTTCCAGAGTCACAATATTATATTAGAAGAGTTAGGCTTTCTGCTAATTCTCCATTTATAGAGATATTGAAAAATTCTGGATATTATATAGAACCAGCAGAAGAAGATAAAGAAAAAACTTCTGTGGTTAGCTTTCTAGTAAATAATGGCGATGGAGTTAAAACAATAAATGATGTTTCTATGTGGGAACAATTAAACTTGGCTGCCTTTGCACAAGAAAATTGGGCGGATAATAGTGTTAGTGTTACCATAACATTTAAGAAGGCAGAGAAAAAAGATATAGCTTCTGCATTAGATTATTATCAGTTTAAATTAAAGTCGGTTTCATTTTTACCAAAATTAAAAAAAGGTGTTTATAAACAAATGCCTTACGAAGAAATAACAAAAGAAGAATATGAAACAGCTATGAAAAAAATAAAACCACTTAGTTTTTCAAAGATGGTTTCAGTAGATTCAATTGGCGAAAAATATTGTACCAATGATACTTGTGCAGTTTAGGATATGATGCAAATAAAAATAAAATATTTTGTAAAAAATTTACAAAAAATAGAACATAAATTGGGCGGAGATTGGTTAGATTTACGATGTGCTAAGAACACATATTTAAAAAAAGGCGAACATAAAAATATTCCTTTAGGGGTTGCTATGCAATTTCCTTCTGGATTTGAAGGACATCTTGCGCCTCGCTCATCAACATTTAAAAACTATGGAATTCTTATGACAAACTCTGTGGGTGTTGTAGATGAAAGTTTTTGTGGAAATAATGATCAATGGATGTTTTCTGCCTATGCAACAAGAAACACAATGATAAAAAAGAATGACAGAATATGTCAGTTTAGAATAATGAAAAAACAACCAAAAATAAGTTTTTTAGAGGTTGAAACATTGAACAATAAAAATAGGGGATCATTTGGAAGCACAGGTATAAAATAAAAAATCGTAAAAAATAAAGCTCCCAAAAATCGGGAGCTTTAAAAATATAAAAATTAATCTAATTAATCTAATTCATCAACATCTTCTGGTGTCCAAGCAGGAATTCCACCAGAATTTTTGATTTGAGTTATAAGAATATCAATGCCTTCTCGTAAACCTAGAACTTTTTTTTTCAATCTAGTTATTGCGCCTTTAAGTAATGTGATTTCTTTTTTTTGAATACATAATAATCCTTGAACAATATCTAGTTCTTTTTTATTTTCATCCAATTCGATATGAATAGAGTCCAATTGTTCTTGAACTTCTTCTTTTAATTTCAATGCGTCTGCAAGTAAAATACTTCCAGTTTGTGTATCTAAATTTTTTATTTCTGCCCTATCTTTTGTGCTTTGCTTGATTAGAGCGACAACACCTGTTATACATCCAATAAATGAAACAATATACGGTAAATATTCCAATGTTATCCTCTCTTTCTACTATGTTTTAGATATCTATATATCGACAATGATAAAATTGTAATATATCCATGTATTTCTAATGCATTATGCCAATAAAAAACAAAACTACAATCGCCCGCAACGAACAATTGATATAAATAAAAAAATATAGAATGTAACATCCATACAATTACGGGTATTGCTAACAATTTCTTTTTTTTACACATATAACTTAATTTTATTTCAAAAAAAATTATTAATAAACAAATAAATATAATTATTATATTCATAATGTTTTACACCGCTTTTGTAAGATCTGATCTAGAGCTAATATATCCTTTATCTTTACCAGATAACTCAACATAATACCATTTGATATCAGTATTTACTGTTTCAAGAACTTTTACAATTACGCCTCTTCCAATTGCAGGTCTATCGCCTTTATATAATTCAGAGCGAGAACGAAAAGATAGCCAATCAGTTGTAACTTTACGATATTCTGATTGGGGTAAAACAATTATTTCACCTCTCAAATAAGACTCAAATAATTCTTTATTTCCATTAAACTTATTTAAATCTAAATCCATTCCTTCGCAACCATAAAAATGTCCATCGCCCTTTTTGGTATATTGCCAGAAAACGTATGTTTTATTGCTATTTACCCATACAGAAGGCATTGCTGGTTCTAAACTAGTTGTATAGTTTGCAACCCATAGATCATGTTTCAATGCCCATATTTGATTTATATTATTAGGTCGTCCATTCCAATAGCCTTTTGATGTATAAATTATTGGTTTTACTTTAGACAATCTCTCAACTTCTCCGATGTATTGTTTTAATTCTGTAAAAGTTGGATTGCCATAATATTTCGTACTCTCAAAATCAACAACGGGAGGCAGTTCTCCTAAATCATCAACTATACAATCTACAAATAACTTGGCAGTTTTAATCTGATTAAAACCGTGTATAGTCCACCCATATGCCCCTCTAGCAATTCCAACTCGTTTGGCCTCAGACCAATTTCGATCAAACTGTTTATCTTTATTGTATCCAAACATAGCACGCATGAAAGCAAATTCTATTCCTTCTTCTTTAGCCTTTTCCCAATTAACTATTCCGTTATGGTGAGAAACATCCATTCCATGTATCATTTATCCTCCCGATAT
>Ga0207997_1001675_pt1 | contig 11398 bp, 31 predicted proteins | sample AntAceMetag02UKN_FD_184777 | JGI IMG/M metagenome (GOLD analysis project Ga0207997, IMG submission 184777) | Saline lake microbial communities from Ace Lake, Antarctica - Antarctic Ace Lake Metagenome 02UKN (SPAdes) (version 2) | ecosystem: Environmental > Aquatic > Non-marine Saline and...
GAAAGCGCCAAAATTTTCCAATAATTGGTATTGTCATTTATTATATCACTTTACATCCTTCCCCCACTTTCACAAGCCACACAATGGCCTGGCCTTACTCTCGGGAAAAATTCCTTGCATGCCACAACGACTCCATTTTTTATAGTCTTGCTTTCTTCTTTTGCCTTGCACCCGCATAAACTCCCCTGGCAACTATCGCATAAATTTTCTTCTGTATTGACAGTTGGTTCTTGATTTTCTTCCATGTTATCACTCCTTTATATTTTGTTTTTGTTTTCTAATTTATTAATCATTTCTTTATATCCCATAGTAAATAATTTTAACCCTTGAGGATCATTTTTATATTGTTCTTCAGTTTCTTTTAACATTTTTTTAAATTTAGCTATATAGAATTTCCTATATTCTTCTCTTGTAGAAAGTTCTTTATATTCCTTTCCAAACAATTCCTTAAATTCTTTATTCTCCATCATCGTATCAAGATATGTTTTAGCCATTAATTCCCCTCCCTCATATCTTTTTTTAATTTTTCTTCATATTTCATTATGTTTATAGTGTTTTCCATATATAAATTTAATGCTTCACTAAACATTAACAAAGCATGTTCTATATTATCGCCTTGGCTCATACAACCTTTTAATTGCGGGCAATGAATAAAATAAGATTCTTCATCTTCTTCTTTTTCAATTACAATATTAAATATTTTTTTTATCATATTGCGTTTCTGCCTCCTTATCTATATATTCTATAATAAACGAATCATGAAAATTCCTTTTAGATGTGCTCCACAATTTACCTTCTTTATCCTTAACCTGCTTGTCATCTTTTGTTCCACATTTTAACTCAGCAAAATCCAATTCATATTTTCCTTCTTCTATTTTTTTAATAATTCTATTCATTTGTTCTTTAATATATTCTAAGGCTTTTTCTTCTAATACAGCCATTTTATTCCTCCTTTCCACTCGGATAAGGGTCTTCCCCTTGCCAGTGTTGCTCAAATGCTTTATTTAATCTTTCAATAATCAAGTCTTTATCATATTTCGGGAAATAACTTGAACGTCTTCCCAGCTTGTCAAACCGGGCAAGCTGCACTAATTCGGTAAACCAAGGATGCTCAATTAATTCTTTGCATTTTTTTAATCTCATCATTTGCCCCAAAGTGTAGCTCCATATCCGCATATGATTTTCAATAAGCCAGGCTGTCTTGTGGCTTATAAGTCCTTCAAGCATTTTGACTGATTCTGACTCATGCCCAAGTCGGATATTGATTTTTCCAACATCGTGCAATAGTGCAGCCAATAAAACATCAATATCGTTTGTTTCCCTAATCGCATAATTAAAGGTCTGTAAAGAATGATTTAATAGGTCAATCTCTGGATGCCATTTTGGGTCTTGACTCACACCCTCGCATTTGTCTAATATGTCAAAAAATGGTTTCATTGTTTTTTTAGTAAAATATTTCATTTTCTTTTAAATCCAAAATTCTTTTTTTATTCGTCAAATCCTCTAATAACCTTACCTTTTGCATCAAATACAAAATGCCTTAACACATCCACTGCGTATCTCCATATTACGGGATTATGTTCAATATACTTTTTAATGGCAGCATCTGCTACTTCCGACAGCAAATCGTCAAGATTGTATTCCTCTTCTTTAAGGTAATATTTTGGGTCACTATAAGGCACTTCTTTAAGTTTTTCGTTATCTTTCATTTTTACCCCTCCATTAAAATATCTACTCTGTTCATAATTAATGTTTTCTTTAGACATTCAATTTCTCCTTTTCATTCCAAAATCTTTTTTTTTGATCTTGCACATATCTCCATTTTCCCGATGCCAAACTATTCCCTCTATATCTTTGTCTTTAAGATATTCTTTAATCGCTTCAAAAGCTCTTGGGCAATCCACACATTCCTCTGAATCGTGGCAAACCAAATTATGTACTCCAAATCCCTCTGGGTTACCATTGATTTTTGGCCCGCATAATTCGTAAGTCCCATTTGGTTCATCTCCTACAAACGCTGCCATATGCCATTTATCATATTTAGACAACGGTATCCACCAAGGCCAATGTCCTGTCTCTGGGTCTGGTTCAGATTGACAAGGAGAGCCAAACTTAGGAAGTGGTCTATCTTTTTTACAATCGTATCTCTTAAACAAAATGCCATTCTTTACCAAGCAGGCAGTCCCGTCATATTTGCGAGTGGCCACTCCTTCACCCTTTGTTACCCAGTCGCAACCTTTTGTTACTTTGTCATAAGCTAACCAAGTTTCAAAATTTCTTTCAAATAAAGTCGGGATTTTTCTCATTGTTCTTCTCTTTTTCTGCAATTTTAGAAATTAATTTATTTAGTCTTTCCCTTTCTTTGATTTGAGTTAAATATATATTGTAATTTGTTCTTACAAAATTAAAATGTGCAAGACTCTTCATCTATTTCTTCCCCCATTTCTTTTCTTATTTCTTCTATTAAATTATGAGCTAACATCATACAATAATTCGCAGATTTAAAACAATGCTTTATCGCATTTTTCTTGCTGAGTAAGGATTTAAATTTTAACGAACCAATGCCCTCTAATCCTACCATGTGACTTAATGCTTTTGCTCTATAATAATCCAATTCGCCATCAAGCCAACCTCCCTTAAAATCATTTTTCCTCAAATCTCCTTCCATTAATTCTGCAAACCAATGCAATGGTGGACTTAATATTTTCTGTTCCTTGTCGATCTCTTTCATTATGAAGGCCATATGTCCCATACTACAATTTCCAAGTATCTCTTCGATCCTATTTTCTAATGTACTCATCCCTTTACTCCTTTTCAATAACACATATTTTCGCTATTTCTCTTTTTAATATATTTTTAATTTTATTCATATTTTTTTCTATCGCTGGATTTAGATATGATTTTGCTTTTGGTTCTGGTCTACCCTTCTCATCAAATCTAATATACTTTAATGCTTTTTTCATAATATTTTTTTATTTACTCCTAACACGTTTTTTTCTCCTGTATTCCCTCAATTGCATTATAAATTCTTTTATTTGCTGTATATATCCGCTATTCAAAAGTTTCGCTTGGTTAAGAGGATATTCTTCTCGTTGTTTCCTGACTATTGAAATAAACATTTTTAGTAATTTTTTGGTATATTCATATTCTTTTTTGGTGTATAATTTATACATTATTATATCTCTTTTTTTAAGGTTTTAATCTTGCCAGCTATTTCCTTGAGCAATTTTTTCTTGCCCTCATCTTGTTCCAGAATGGACATTATTGTAAAGCGGTTTTCCATTATTCCCAAATCTAAATTATCATATTTGTATTTATAAGCTTCTTTTAAAAGCTTTTTATCAATCATTCATTAAACTTCCTTTGGGAATTTTTATTGATCCTTTTGGCCATTCGCCCTTCTCCATCGACTCGTTAAATTTCTTTATTTCAGCGTATAAATTTAAAACAGTATTTCCCTTTAAAAACTTTGTTTCAAACATATCTGTAGTGGGAATAATGCCCAAATCGATTAATTTATAAATATCAACTTCCCTAATTTTGTATTTTTTGGCAATATCAGGAATTGCGTAAAGTTTGTTTTTGTATATCATTTTCTAATTCCTTTATTTTCTCTAATTTTTTGATTATAATATCTAAATCTTTTTTTAATTCTTCCATTCCCCTTGTTTTAATCTCTATTGTTGCTTCACCTAATTTCATTTTAATTACCTCCCTTTGGTAAGGTAGTTACTATAACCCGATTTGGTTCTTTAGATTTTGATAAACTTAAACCCGTTATTACAATAGTCCCCCTGTCTTTAATTTTCAATAGTTCATTACATAATTTTCGAATTTCTTCTAATAGTTCGTTTTCACTCAATCGAGATTCTGTTCTTGAATAAATCTTGCCAAGCCAAAATCCCAATAAAGTCGCAATTGTAATAAAAATAAAATTCATTTTAATTCCTCCTCAATAACTTTTATTAAAAATTTATCCCAATATTTTCTATCAACTTTTTCCGGATAGTCACTTTTTTCGGCAAGCTCCTTAACTTCTTCAATATATCTTTCTAGCAACCCCGCAACCCATTTGTAAGAATAAAGACCTTCTTTGACATATTTTATTAACATTGCATCTTTTAAGGGGAAGGTAATTGTGCCTTTTGTGTACAATTCTTTAAGCTGAATAGCTGCTCTCATGGCATGAGACACACTTTTCCAGTCAATATTTTCGTTTCGTTCTGCTTGTCTCGCACGTTCACCATAAGAATCGTAAAATTTTTCTATTACATTATATAAATAAGATAAATTTGCCGTTTCCTGAACCTTTTTCCCGCAAACTTCATAAACTCGATTGCCATTCGGATCTATCCCATCTTTATGAATATGTTCTCCTTCTGGAAGTTCGTTCCATATCTCTTTTAATTTCCAATGAATTACCGAATCAACTTCAAATTTTTTATTAAATTTCATATCTTTAATAAAATTATTGTCATTTAAATAATCTAAAACTTTTTTAGCAGCAGCCAATCTACTTCCTTTGCAGGAATATTTTCCAATTTGACGTAAGCAGTAACCTAAAAATGCCTGCATATTTTTGGTAATAAATCTTTTTCTTTCTTTCACAATTTTTTTCCAAATATCCGAAGTTTCTAAAATCATATCATCAGGAGCATGCAATAAATCAATCGCTACCGTCTGTCCTTCACAAGCTAATTTTAAAAAATAATGCAAGGAATACATTTCTGTGTCTACATCATTTTTGGTGTTTTTGCCTATGCCAACTTTGGTATTTTCTGAAATGCTTTTGGGAATTTTGCCAAGAAATATTTGCTCTTTTGAAGGCATAAAAATTCCTTTTCGATCGGTATCAGAATCTTTTGTGTTCGTCCCATACAAATGGCTACCGAATTTTAAAAGTACAATCGTTTTCATTTTATATCTCCTTATATTCTTATATATAAAGCATGGACAATATATTAATGGCATCCATGTTATGCCATGTCCATACATTATGTCTAATGCTTTGATGAATTGCTTTTGGTATATATACAACATGTTCTTCGTCTATATGATGAGCTTCAGAACCTACAAAGAATTTATTCATTGGAATAAAGCCAAGTTTTCTACGTTTTGCACCTATTTTACATTTTGATTCTTTGCCCGTTTCTGTCTTACGATAGTTCCTTTGATATTTTAACACATACTCCTTATTGTTGGGATACCATTGTTCTATATATTTTTTATTATATTTACTTATAGATTCCACATTATCTATGCGGTATTGTTTTTTCTTTGTGACAATTTTCTCTGCATTGTCTATGCGATATTGTTTTACTTTTTCCTTGTTTTCTATATAATATCGTTTGCTTTTTGCTATTATCTTCTCTCTATTTTCTATATAATATTGTTTCGAATATTGCTTTCTTTGTTCCAAGTCTTTTAGCGGCATTATTTATCCTCCTCTAAAATGCTATTAAAGCCAAACATATTGCAATTACCGGCAAGCAAATTGCCGTCCCGAAAACGTTCATATCTATTTGCCTTAATTTTATCACTTCAATAAGTATGAAATGAATAAAAAATGTTAATACTAAAATTGCGAGAATTTTTAATATAATCATTTTATTTCCCCTTTTAATTTATTCTAATTTTTACTTCCTTAACAAGTTTATTAGAAATTACCAAAGGCAAATCACACATTATATGTGCCCCTCCAGAAGTATCGTCCATTAAATCTCTTATAATTACCTTAAAAACCTTTCTTAATTCTTTTAATAATTGTTTTAATTCTTTATCTTTCATTTAATCCCCCTATATTTTTTAAACCAACCTGCTTTATTCATATCACTTTCATTTGCTGTTTCCAAAGTAGTGTTTTCTTTTAATATAACAATTATATTTTTGTAATCAAATGCTTTGCTAAGTCCCATTAAAGAAGAATAGTCAAAATTATTATCGGGATCTTTGAGTATTACAACATCGTCTTTTTCTATTTTAATTTTACCCAATTCAATTTTTCCCGAATCTTGATTAACTGGCAATTTCTTAATGGTTTTCATAATTCTCCTTTATTTTATAATCTATATGAATTGATTCCGAATATTCTTCAAGTCTTTTTTTAAGTAACTTTATGCAAGAATTTACCACATCTTTATCTTCAGATTCAAAATCGATTGTAACAGTTTTTTTAATAGGTGGGAAATATTTCTGTTTAATATGTCTTAGGTTAGAACCAACATAGCAAGAAAACAGATGTTCAACATCTTCCCACATATGTTTGTAATTGTTAAGTTGCCCTAGTAGCTTAATAACTTCTTTTCTTTTATTTTCAAAAGTTTCCTTCTCAAAAACCCCTTCAAGACATTGGTTTTTATATGCTACATAATCCACATAATTAATTTCTTCTTCCAAAAATTCTATCGCTTCTTGATAATTCATTATTTTTTCCTCCTTTATAATATTATAATATATTTTCCCCCATAAAACAAAAAAAATTGAAAGATTATTTAAACATAATATGCCCAACTATCCTCATCTTCAAACCAACCCAAGTCTTCAAGTCTTTTAATATCCTTCTTATCTGTTACCCAATCATATTCGCCGTAATAAATTTTGTCATGTTCTGCTGCTAAATTCCAATCACTATCTTTTGGTATATATTTTGCAATTATATTAAGACCATCAATAAAATTTCTATCGTAATTCACTTTTTTACCTCCTTGTTTTCTTTCTCAATATCATCCATAAAACTTGCCAAATTATACTCGCAAAATTCAAAATTGCTTTTGCCGTACTTGCCCTTTAAAATGCTCCACATTGTTTCCCAATCATCGTCTTTTTGGGTTGCTATTGCCTTCAAAGTTTCCATCAGTTTTTCTTTATCAAATTTTAACTTTTCCCATTTTGGATTACAAGCCCATGAATGTGTCTGTGCAAAAGTTTCACCCAAATCAATGACCCGCAAAAGATATTTTGCCTCATTTTTATTTAAATGTATTAACATTTTTTATCCTCCCTTCTTAGAGATGCCAGGAATTATGTCGAATCCCCTTCTCCAAAAATCTTCACTTGCTTCTTCCAACGTCGGCCTTTTTCCCAATTCGGTTATTCTCTCCTCAAAGTCTTCCAACATTTTTCTAACTTGGTCCATAAATAAAAGTATATTTATCGCATCTTTACCTTTCATGGCAGCAGTTAATACAACTGGCATTTGTTTTACATAATCTCCATTAATTTTTTTCAAGTATTCTAAATTACTTTTCATTTTTATCCTCCTTATCCTCTTTTTAATATCGGGTCTCTCATTGATGGTTTTAATCTATCTATACACTTTTTATTCAATATGTCTATATTATGTCGGTTTTCTTCCACTTGCCATTCAATTTCTTTTAAATCCTTTTCAGATTCCACTTGTTTATAATTTCCATTTATATCTAAAAAATCATACACATAAACTCTCCTACTCATCATTCACCTCCTTCCGTTAACCTCACTTTTATTTGCCTTTTATTCGTATAAAAGTATTTCCGCTCTGGAAATGTTTATCTTTTTTTCTTTTAATAAATTCTCAAATGCAGCGAGAAAATTCTTTTTTGATAAACTATTGTAAGTAAGATTTCCTGTACTCCCTTTATTTTCTTTCTTTTTGTTTATCATAATAATTATCGAAATATATGGTTCACTTTTAATTAACATTTTTTCCCTCCTTGCCTTTCTTAACATTTTTCATCAAAGTATTGTAAAATTTCCTCATTCTTTCTTGTTCAATATTACTTAATTGATTTTTTATCTCAACCGAGTTCCCAAAAATTATTGCCAAGAAAAAGATAATTAGGCACAATAAAAGATTTGTTATTAGCATTTTTCCTCCTTATTTATAAACTCCCTTAATTTTTCCACTAATTCTTTTTGCTCTTGTTTTGTCCATTTTTTGACTTGGTTAGATTTCCGCTCTAAGGCATAATATTTGTCTTCCCCGATATAATTTTTGATCCAGACCATGGTAAATTTTCTCGAACGGTGAGCTGAATAATTGTCTCCAGTATGATCTTTGTTACAAAGGCAAATCCCATTATCCAAATTCCACCTTGTACTCTTGTTTCTTCTGCTAAAAATATGGTGTGAACAAAGCCCAAAGGTGCTTCCGCACTTCTCGCACTGATGCCCTGCCCTTACCTGAACAGCAATAGCCCACAATTTGTCTAAAAGTCTTTCGATGCTGGTTATTAGTCTCGCCTTCTTTTATAAAATTATAATATATTTGTCTATAAAAATCAAATAAAATTGGAAAGTTGCGGGGGCAGGAATCGAACCTGCCTATACTGGATTATGAGACCAGCCAATTCACCAGAATTGTACCCCGCTATATATTATTCCTTTTTATCTTCATAACAGTTTTTATGCCAAATAAGTGAATCTGCTGTATCCGACAATATTTTAAACAATTTCTTTTCGAAGTAATTTTCTGCAAACATCATTGAGAGGTTTGCCCTACTTCGCAATAATTGTAAATCGGATAGATTAAATATTTCCTTTCGGCATTCTTTTTCAATATCGATATTATCCATTTTCTTTGTAACCCCCTATTTCGTTCTTTGTAAACAAGCGAACCGAGTAGGATTCGAACCCACACTTTTAGTTCTGGAGACTAACGTGCTTGACCATTGACACTATCGGCTCAAATGGCTACCTCCACCCCACTTTGAAAGAAGTTCAAGCGAGTGAGCTTTCATTCCATGACCCATTTGTAAAAATAGTTCCAAAACAAAGTCTCCTTATATTTTTAATGTATCTTTCACAATATTAAATAATTGTTTCGCTTCTTTTGCAGTTCTTGGTCTCCTTGAAATTCTATTATCACCTAAAACTTTTATGAATCTTGCAAGTAAAAATTGGCTGTCTCCTTCTATTCTCAATAATGGTAAGGGTTGATTTTCAATATTTTTTATTATTTGTAAAACGTCTTTTGCGTCACGTAAATATGGATTGTATCCAATAATTATTTCAGCAACAACAACTCCTAGAGAAAATAAATCTGCCCTAATATCAATTTCTTTTTTTCTATTTCGAAACTGTTCAGCTGATGAATACCCAATTGTACATGGTCCAAAAGGAAAGTTTGATTTTGTAAGCGACTCTAGATCTAAATGTCTTGCAATCCCAAAATCTATTAACCAATATTTATTCTGAGTATCTATAATTATATTTTCTGGTTTAATGTCCCTATGAATAATATTTGAAGCATCTGATTTTTCTAATATTGAAAGCATTGTATCGATAAAAAGAACAATATTGCCTAAACTGAAAGCCTTTTTTTTATTTAAAGCATCTCTTAAGGATTCTCCTTCGATAAATTCTTCAATTATCCAAATTATTTCTTCAGAATTATTTATATTTTCAACATTTGTATTATATATCTTAGGGATGTTTTTATGATTTATTATTTTTACTGCCCTTATTTCTCTTTTTACTCTTTCAATTTCTAAATTTGGTTTTATTACTTTAAATGCAACTATATTATCTTTATCTTGATCTATAGCTTTATATACCTGCTTTTGTCCACCTTTTCCAATTTGATCAAGCAATTTTAACTTCACAGGAATTTTGAGAATTAATTGTTTTATTTCCTCTTCTGTAATTTCATTTAAAGTTTGCACACAATTCCCTCCCGATATACTCATTAAAAAACCATGAACTCAAAGATGAAGGTATTGTTTGTCTCTTAGGTTTTTTTATAATCTTATAAGATTTTTCAAATGAAATAATTCCCACATCGGTATTTATATATTCATCTAATAATCTTTTTGTTATTATTTTGCCCGGGAAAAGAGCATATGATTGGGAAGAAAAGTAAGTATTATTAACAGATTGTTCTAATGCTTTTTTCCAATTATGTAACTTAGCTTCAATCGAAATAATTTCTTTTATAAAAAATATCTCTTTTATAAGTTTTATTTTTATTTTATTTTGTTTATTCACTGTTAGTAGTTCAGCTTCTAATAACTTTCTAATCGATTTATTAGTCTTACTTAAACTAAATCCTAGTTCTTCGGCAATTTCAATATTTTCTTTAAGTATTTTAACATTATAAAGATGGTGTAATATTTTTATATCAGTTATATCAAGTTGATTCCTTTTATCTGGCCACCTATTTCTAATTGATTGGTCCCAGATTATACATACTAAATCTGCATAACCATATCCTGTATATGGTTCTTGTATTATTGATACTTCACCTTTATGATTCTCATTAATATTAGCGAAAAAACTAGAATCCATAAATTCTTTTAGAAAAGACAATTCTTTATTTTCTATATTTCTTGGTTTTTTGTATATCATTTTCGTATCCTTTATAAAAATAAATACCTTTTTAAAATATATTATCATAAATGTAAAATTTTTAAACGTTTACATAAGCTTTAAGCTCCAAAATTTCCAACTATTAATAGACACATTATACTGTCTTTATCCTACGGGGATTGGATTCGAACCAACATAACGGGAATCAAAGTCCCGTGTCTTACCGATAGACTACCCCGCAATATGGTACTTTTTTTTATATGGTGAAGGTGGGCAGAATCTCACTGCCGTATTAAGGACTTTAATGTGCAACCCGTTTCCATAGAAGTGCAGGATTTTATAGCACTCCGCCTTAATCGAATTTATTCACCCCCATATTATTTTTATTCCTTTTTTAATTACTAATTATTTTAAAAGGTCTTCTTACTCCAGTGGAAAATGTTTCCGCTGCTTCAAGAGCAATTTTAATTTTTACTTCTACTTTTAGTTCATATTTTTCTAAGGCATATAAAGCTCCTGAAGCATATTGTTTGCCGCACCCTACTGATTCATATTTATTCATATATGTTCCTATTTGAAAATCTTCTCCAACATAATATATTTTTCCCTTATATCCGAAAAGAAAGACTCCCCCTTTTACTATATTGTTTTCTAATTCTGCATATTCATATGTTTTTAAAATTTTGATTACTGCACTAATAAAATCCCTATGCAAATATTCTTCATCTGTAATGCCTTTCGTTCTCTTGGGTGGTTTGAAATTATATCTTAAAATCTGCCCCATTCTAAAAGAGGAAGTAAAGCCAAAAATAAAGTCCCCATTCCTGAACACTTTTTCATCTGCTCTAATTCTAATATCATTCCCACTAACTCCTGCTGAATCTCCTCCTATATATACTTTCCCTTTTTCTGCAACGCCGACTATACAAGTCATATTATTGTTCTCCTTTAATCTGGAATATCATCCGGATCTATATCGTTTTGACTATCTCCTTGGGAATCACTGCTATCCTGATTCTTACTGTCAAGAAACTGGATTGTATTGACATTTACTTCAAAGCTGTATCTTTTATTCCCGTCTTTGTCTACCCAATTATTACCTCTTAATTCCCCA
>Ga0207997_1001676_pt1 | contig 11388 bp, 23 predicted proteins | sample AntAceMetag02UKN_FD_184777 | JGI IMG/M metagenome (GOLD analysis project Ga0207997, IMG submission 184777) | Saline lake microbial communities from Ace Lake, Antarctica - Antarctic Ace Lake Metagenome 02UKN (SPAdes) (version 2) | ecosystem: Environmental > Aquatic > Non-marine Saline and...
AAACCCTTTTTTGTCGGTTGTTTTAGAATCGATTAAATAGTCTTTGGTGACAACATCCCCTGGGAATGAAAAATATCCTCCACTTCTTGGAGTTACTTTGCCACCAAAGTCTTTGGCATCCTTTTTTTCCTTTTTTTGCCACGGCTTCATTTCTTTTTTTTAAAAATAGAAACAAGTCCAACAGTCATTAAAACAGCAATTAATACTAGAAAAGTCCAATATCCCAAACCAGTAGTTTCTTTTTTTTCATCCAAAAGTAAACTAATAGGAGTAGAACTAGGTTTTACTAATGTTGCTGTACTTGTTGCGGTGGGAACAACTTCTTCAAAAATATATCCACCTTTAGCGCCTGCTAATAACATAATTATTCACCTCCTAAATTATTAAAATGGTAATTTTTCTTCTTCTTCTTCTTTAACTGGTGCAACTTTTTCTTCTTTAATGTCATCTTTTCCAAAATCATCTGGAATAACGATATCCTCAACCTTTTCTTTTACAGGAGAAGGTTCGGGTTCAGGTGGTGCAGGTTCATTTGCTTTAAAACTGCCAGCCTGTTGTCCTTTATTATCTAATAATATTAACTCGTCTGCAACAATTTCTGTTACATAATGTTTTTGTCCTTGAGGGTCTTCCCAGTTTCTATTAGCAATTCGTCCTTCAATAAAAACCTTTCTACCTTTCGTTAATAATTGAGAACAAATCTCTGCTAACTTGCTCCAAGCGATGACTTTGTGAAAAGTTGCTTCATCTTGAGCCTCTCCCTTTGCATTTTTCCAATTACGATTAGTTGCTACTGAAAAGTTGCAAACGGGTGTTCCTGTCGGAGTGTATCTTAACTCTGGATCCTTTGTTAAATTCCCTATTAACTGTGCTTTGTTTAAACTTCTTGACATATTTTTCTCCTGTTTTTAATTTTAATAATTTTTAATGATTATATTCTGGTGCATATTTTTCGACAAATCTATCTACGATTTTTCTAACTGTTGTTTTTGGTATTTTATGCCATTTTTTTGCAAACCTTATTTGTGTTACTTCGCAATTTGCTACATCGATAAACCCTTTTGATAATTTTTTCCACTTAGCCACAATCAACAAAGATTTTACTTTTGAGTTGTCTATTAACCTTTCAAGTGCTAATCGTTGACCATATGGCATTCTTGCCTTTCCACCTTTACATTCAATAAGTACAAATATTTTATTACCAAAGTCTACAAATCCATCTAAATCAGTAGGCGTTATTTTCCCGTATTTAAGTCCAGTAAAATCACACAAAATACTGGCCCCCATCTTATCTCTTATTGCTCCTCGTTCCATAATATTTCTCCATACTTATTAAAATTTTCTTTAAATAGTTTTATATTTTTACCAAAATACAAGATTGCTTGTCCTTGTAATGGCGCATTACCCGCATTACCATTTATATCTATAAATTTAATTCTACTCTTAGGGAAACAAATTGCACTACACAATTTCATCATCCTTTGAAACCACTCTGTTTCGGTAGCATTATTTACCAATACAATCGCCTGTTTTGTTTTATTATTCAGATTTTTTTCTAATGCCTTGGAAAATAAATTAATTAATGGTTGTGCGTAAGGTGGATTCATCCACACGTTGCCTACCCAATCGTTGTCTAAACCGTTTGTTTCCTTTGTATAGTATGTTGTTGCGTTGACAACTTTGTTGGCTATTTTAGACGATGCTGGATCAACATCGATAATCCCCATTGTTTTTCTGGCTGATTCTATAAACTTTGGTGGTGTGTACCACTCATTCTCTCCGCTACTGTAAGACACGTGAGCCTTTTTAATATTCAAAGACACTTCATTGATACTTTTCTCGCCACGTTTTATGGCTTCAAAATCTTCTGGTGATTCTTTTCTAATTCGTTCAACCTCACTAATACTTCTTCCAGACACACCCATCTGTTTGCCAGCTTGGACGTCAGCCCTACCCTCGTGCAAATTTGCACTAGGGTCTTGTTTAACACCGGAAATCATTCTCTTTTTAGCATCTTTTTCAAATATTTGTTTTATTTCAATTGCTACTATGGCTCGTTGCCCAGCAGTTAAATGTCGTCTATGCAAATTTTCTTGAACAACAAATTGAAACGGATTGTCACCAACGTATTCTTTGTATACAGCTTTCACACCAAGTTCTTCACATGCTTTTAACTTATTTCGTCCATCTAAAACTTGATTCTGATAAAGCCATATTGGATGACTTTTGTCGTATCCATTTTGTTTGATACTTGTTTTAAGTTGTGCAAATTCTTCGTCGTTCATCATCGGAAATATTTTTGCATGTTTGTGGAATTTCATAGTTTTTTAAGTTTATTTCTAAATTTTTTGTCACTTCTAATCTCACTTTCTAATTCTTCTCTGCCTTGAAAAGTTTTACTTAAAACATCGTAATAACTGCCACGCCTTTTGATTTTGCCATGTAATAAAAGCATAGAAACCATTTCATCTGCATTATCGAATAATTCTAAATCGGGAGTCTTTGAATCGGGATAATAAAATAAAAAATACCCATCTCTGTACGGTTGACAAACTTTAGATTTCGTTACCTTAAACTTGACTTGTTGTCCAATTTTTCTCTTATTATCCGTTAAAAACTCACCACGCCTAACTTCAACTCTCAAAGATGAATAAAATCCCAAAGATCTACCTCCACTTGTTATTTCAGGGTTCCCGTATCCACCCAATTTTTCTCTAATTTGATTGACAAAGAATATAAGGGTTTTGTTTTTTGATGCCTTTCCTGTCAACTTACGAAGCGCTTTAGACATTAATCTGGCTTGTAATGCCATTGTTTGCTTTTCTATCGATTCTTCCATCTCATATTTAGGCACAAGGGCCGCAATACTATCGACAACAATAACAGCCACATCCGAATCAAGTAACATGTCAACGATATCAAAAACTTCTTCACCTGCGGATATTTGGGAAATGGTTAGTTCGTCCACATCGACACCGACTAATTTGGCAAATTCAGGATCAAATGCATTTTCAGCATCCAAGTAAACACATTTTAGTTTTTTCTTTTGAGCCTCGACAATAGTTCTTAAAGCAATAAGAGATTTACCACTTGAAAATGGGCCGTATAATTCAATAGTTTTACCTAAGGGCCATCCGCCGCCGATTGCCCAGTCTAAGTATGGAGAACCTGAAGATACCCTTTCCGCTTTAATCGTTGGCATTTTACTAATCTTTCCGATTGTATTTACACCAAACTTTTTGTTTATTTTGAGTATTACTCTATTTAGATCTGTCATATTCGATTGGAGGGTTCACGGCATACATTCGAGCTTTTAGCTCTTGATCTGATGTGATTTTTCTTTGTATTTTAATGTCTTTAAAAAAGTTTTGTATCAAGGTTTCTCTATCTTTGAAGTCATCAAAAACGAATTGTGCTCTCCTTTTATCCGCCCAATCAATATCTACTAATTCAATATCGTTTTGTAGTAACCAACTAGCGATATGAAAGTTTGTCGTAGAGTAAATTTTCTTTTTTTTATCTTCTTTTTTCATATTTTCCTTTTCCTTTTAATTATATTATATTTTGGATCTTTTTTCAATCCTTGAATTATTAAGTTTTAATGTTCTCAATCTTCTTTTGGTTTGAGTACTGCGTTTATAACTTTGAACTATATTCTCTCCCTTTTTAAATCTATGTGCATTACCTCCTTCTAAATTCTTATAAAGTTTTAATTCTTTGTTAGCCTTACGCCATTTTGATTGAAGTCCTTTTGACACTAAGGGTAAATTCGCATCTAAACCCATCGTCTGTTTATATTCTTTAACAGTAATTTTGTGTTGCATGTTTATGTGTTTCGCCAAATTGTCTCTCCACACACCACATTTTACTAATTTACCTTTTTTATCCGTTACAGGGTAATCACATTGTAATTTATCTGCGACTGGATCATAAGTTAATCTTCCGTACATATTATTTTCCTCCTATTTTTTTATAAATTTCTTTTTTCCACTTAGCGAATTTTACAGGATCTATTGGTTTATATTCAGCTTCACCTGCTCTTTCGGTTAATTGAACGGCGTCTTTCAGAAACCTTCTAACTCTATAAAACTCAGCTATAAACGGGATGAGTATCGTAAATGTTTTAAATACAACCGCTTTTTCTTTGCGAGCAATTGCTTGCATTACAATTCTAGCTTGTATTTTACTTAATTGATATTCACCTTTAGTTGAAACAATGACTTTCCATTCTTCATCGTACAAATCATCTTTGGTGTTATCCAATATCTCTTGCATCTGTTACTCCTCCTCCTTTGTTGTTTTCTCTACCTAAAAATATAATAATTTGTCCTAACTTTTGTTCTAATTGATATGGCGTGGTAACTACTGGAGCATATGGCATTTTTGCCATTGCAGGTAATTTATCAAGAATCCACTTAATCTTTTTGTGTCCGTGTTTCTCGATTAACCGCTCAAGTGCGGATCTTTGCCCTTTGTTTGGGAACAATCTCTCAAAGCTAGGATTAACGGGTTCAAACAAAGCAATTAAGTTATTAAATTCCTTTCCATTAACAACGAGTTTGTCGTCTTTTACTTCAACAATTTGCTTCTTTATATTCTTATAATTTATATTTTCTTTATTTATATTATCTTTCTTCTTGTTTTGAGCAATAGCCTCTTGTTGTTTTGAGCAATAGCTATTGTTGTTTTGAGCAATAGGGTGATGAATCCAAATTTTTCTTTTATTTCCATCACTTTTATTGATTTCAAGAGAAACATAATTAGCTTCTTTTAATTTACGAAGTAATACACTAATCCTTGTTGGACTTTTGATTCCGATTATTTTAGAAAGATAACTATTACTTGCCCAACAATAGCCTTCTTTATTAGATAAAGCAGAAATTTCTCCATAAAGTAATTTGGCACTAGAACTTATCGCTTTGTCGGTTAAAATTTTCCAAGGAATGACACAATAATAACTATGCTTGTTTTCTTTTAACTTTTCGACTTGCTCAGATAACTTTTTAATGATATCTTCGGGACTATCTTTGTATTCGATTCCGTTAACTGTGGTCATTGGTTCTTTAGGAACTCCTGGAAATTTTTTCATATTTTCTCCTATAACACCTCATACACATAGTGTAACTAAGTACTTTTGAAGTGAACTTAACACCGACAATAACCCTTCTTCGTAGCGGCAAGATGTATCTTTTGCATTTAAAACACCTAATAAGACGCAAAGGATTTATCTTTTTTTTGAAGATAACTCTCGGTTTTTTGTTCATGTCAAGTTAAATTAATAACTTTACTTATAATAAGTCAACTCAAGAGCCTCTTGCGAGCTTTTACAAAAAGCTCTTGAATTTGATACTAGAAAGGCATTGTTTTTTCTATGTCTTGCTTTTCTTGTGCGGTAGGTTGCTTTTCAGTTTTTTTATTCATGGTAATCGTACCCTCAATATCAATATCATCAATATTGTAGCCTTTACAACCTTTACTTCTCCAATTAGGACAGCTCCAAAAAATTCCTGTTTTGTCTTTTCTTTCCATTATTCTCATTTCAGAACCGCAACTTGGACATTTTGGAGATACTTGTCCATCTTGCATCCCATACTTTTTCATTAACTCTGGTTGTGTGGGATATCCTGCTCTTGCGCTACTCGATCTAGCAACATTGGTTTGAACTTGAGAAACGGCGGTTGGCGTTAATTGCCTAACATTGCCTTTTTTAATCCATTTTTGGATAATTTTTGCTACTAATTCACTAGGAAATAAGTGGTTAAGCGCATTTCTTTGAGCTTTACTCATTGCTTTAGCAGAAGCAAACCTATCGACAATTGAACTACCCCTGGTTTTCATTGAAGTATAGCCTCTAGCCATACCCCAAGTACCAATATTTCTTAACTTGTCGTAAGCATAAACAGCAACATCAACATATCCATCACCTTGTGTGATTTTCATCTTATCGGTGATTGTCATGTTAGTTAACTTTTTACTGTTTAACTCCCACCAAGTTGCTTTAGTTCCTTTCCAAGATAAACCAGTAACATTTCTGCCAGTTGATTTGTCGGGAAAACTATAAACAAAGGTTTCCATGTCTTCAGCAGTTAACTTACCTTCTAATTCGTTAATGATTTGCCCTTCATCGGCTAAATCCATTGCCTCATAAGGAGTTAACACCTCTTCACTTGGTAATTTAACACCCTTTTTATCATCGACTATTTTTTCTTTCTTTTTAGTCATCTATTTTCACCTCCCCTTTTATAAAATTATTAATAAATTGATTGAAATCTTTTTCTTTTATATTTTGTTGTGTGAACATTTTGATAAAATATCCAACAACTTTATTTATCTTTTTAACCACATACAAAAAGTCTTCATGTGTACTTTTTTCATAAATAGTTTTCATTACTCTTTTGTCTTGCGAAAAATAATTAATTGAATCAAAATTGTAAATTAAATTAGCAGCAAACATTAAGACTACTGAATTTTTCTTGAAGATAGGTTTCACTTTTGACTTTTTATTATCTTCAGTAGCAAGAAAAAAGCCCGAATTTAAGAACAAATCTAAAATGTAATGGCTTTTATCACTCCCCTCCTTGTACTGCCAAAAGTCTGCTCTATCTAAAAACGATTTTAATGTTTGTTTTTCTTTAGTTTTCCATCCAGGACAAAAATCAGTCTTTTTTTGGAGAAAAAACTTCTCTTTAAAACCTTTATGATTGTTGTCATATTCTTTCAATCTGCCTAATGGAAACAATCGACAAATAATAGGTCTATTTTTATGTATCGAACAAAGCCATCTGTCAATTTTTATGCCATCTAAGTCTTTAAATATTTGTTTTGGGTTTCTTTTATATTCTTTAAGTATTTTTTCTCTTTGAACTTTATCTTTTATTTTTAATTTTTTTGTTACCTCTTCAAAATTAATTCCTGGTACTAGAAAAGGGCATCTGGTCATACCCTTACCGATTTGTGAGAAATTAATAATTAATATTGGAATTCCTGAAGCGGGGCCAAGATAAAAAGTAATGAGTTCCTTTTTAAGAAGTTCTTGTGTAGTAAGTTTTGTGGCGTTTCTTAATCTAACTAAATCATAAATCCCCACCATTACATCGATATTAAAACAACACTTCCCGCAAGCGGTACATTTGAATTGGAATTTATCTTTTGGTTTGAGAGTTCTTATCTTACCCGTCTTGATATCCTGCGATAATTTTTTTAATTCGTTTATTTGCATAATTTTCTTTAATTTTCTAATTTCATTGTAACATAATTGAAGCTAAAATTCAACGTTTGTCATTCTTTTAAATAAACCAGGAATTCGTTATAGGTATCCAATAACATGTGTATCAATTTCGTTCGTTCTGCGTCGTTTAGGCGTGCCTTTTCGATGTGCAAAAGGATGTTTCTCGTTTTTTGGATGTATTCCTCGTAATAATCAAAAATTGAACTGTCTTTTTTTCCAGCAAATGCATTTTTCTTTTTGATTTCTTCTTTTAGTCTTGTTGTCGTCCAATTATTATCATGAGCTTTTTCAATCCACTCATATCTTTTTTTACTATCAAAGGTTTTTATGCCCTTTTTAAATGAATCTGTATAAGAAGCAATAAAATAATGCGTCCAGCTTAATTTCCAATTCCTCTTTGATTTAGGAAATGCTCTAGAAACTCGGCGATAGTTTTCAACGGTTGGATGCGATTCTTCAACCTCTTTGGAAAACTTTCTTAAACTACTATCTCCGTGTATAACTGCGACTTTATTTGCGATATCACCTTTAAGCCATTGATTACGTTGGTCGACTTCTTTCGAAACAAACCAAAGATTAATAAAATCTTCCCAATCCTTAGCATCATCAAGATATGATGGATCTAAAATAATCGACTGGTTACTGTTGAATTTTACTTTTTTTTCTGTCATTTTTACCTCTTACTAAACCTAAATCTATTAACTTTTTGCTATATTTACTAAAAATAGAACCAGATATTTGTTGGGCTTCGCTATCGAAAACATTTAGCCTTAAATCCCAAAGAATCTTCAATTTATCATCTGACAAAATTAATAATTTATCTCCCAGATAAACATAAGCAATAAGCCTCTGGCACAAATCAGCAAATTGCTTAGGAGTTAATATTAATCGTCCATTGTTACCATAACTACCTTTAGCAACAACATCAACGTAAGTATCAATGGTTTTTTCACCAGCAAACAATTCAAATCCAATAGCAAATGATTCAATACTATCGATTCTAACTTTAAATACTGATACGTGTTCTATCATTTTTTGGTTTGTACTTTCCACCCTTTAGATAATAAGTGTTCGAAGTGTTCTTTATTAAACCTAAATCCCATCACTAACCAAAGCGGTACAACACCAAACCCAAGGGTGAAAGATGCCACCAAAATAGACAATAGGATATAAAGCCAAAACTTCCCCCATACGCCATATATGGCATACCAAATAACTCCTAATAGAAATGATCCCCAACTGAAGCCATCTGTTTCTACCTCTTTAACTAATAAATTACTAATTGGACTTACCATTACTGTTTTCATATGTTTAATATAAATAATTAAAATAATAAAAGATTAATGTATTAAAAAGAGCAACAAGAATACTTAAAATAGTAACAACGGTAATAACAATAGAATACCTTGTCTTTATAAGAAATAATCCGAAAATAAAAGAAATCATTAAATTAAGAAAAGCCCATCCCCAAAAACCAAAAGTAATCATCATCATTCTTGCAACTGGAGACATCTCGTCTGCTGGAGTTTTATAAGAAAGCCGAGTAGATAAAATATCTACAACTCTAGCCAACATAAACAAATTTATTTTTTTTTGATTTAATTTCATTTTTACTAAATTTTAATAATCTCTTTGAAACCATCTTTTGGTTTATGAAGATCATCTATTTGATAACCGTACTCCGTTGCATCATTCTCATTGACCCATTTAATAGCATTCTGAAGTCTTTTAAATGATATTGTGGCATTATCTATGGTTAATACTTCATTTTCCGTTGCTTCTTCAGCAATCAAATTATCCCAAATATAATACTTTTTACCCAACTTGTGGATTAATATGTAATTATTTGCACTCATTCTGCCTCCTTATCTAAATGTTTTAAATATTCAATCATTTTGTCTTTCTTGACAATTTTTAACTTTTCTAACAACTTTATTATTTTAATGTAAATTATTTGTTTCCAAGCCATTATTTCATATTCCCAATTAATTTTCATTTTTATTTATATTCCAGTCTTTACGACTGATTGAATTTTTTAATCTTTTAAGTTTAATATTAACTTTCGCTAAATCCACGAAGCAATCGTCAAATGCGATATCTACATCGTCTGACTTTTCTTTTAACCTAACTTCGTCAGGTTCAAGTCCTAGTTTCTCCGCCCATCTGGTAGCGTAGTCTATTCCACCACCACTCCAGATTATCATATGACAACCCTGTTTCTGAAACCATTTATAAATAGCAATAGTTTCATAATTCGGAGTATCAGTAGCCAATCCTGTTGCCACAGAAGGAACTATCAATGTGTCATCTACATCAAAACAAATAACCATTTTACCGTTTTTCATAAATTTTTTTATTTTTATTGTTTAATGCGTTTATTTTCTCGTAAAGTTTGATTTCCTTTTTCCAAACTGATGGTGGTTTTCCTTTACAACCCCACCTATTTGACTTTAACTTCCCACCAGCAATGACTATTACAGCTTGTTCTTTTTTAAGAACCAAAAAAGGAAGAACATCTTTACAAAGTTTTGAACAAGCTTTCCCTGTCACACAATATTTAATAATTTCAGTCCCGTTTTTGTTATAGGTGTTCTTGGTTTTCCCTATAAAAAACGAACCTCCATATTTTTTTACCAAACCTTTCATAAATCGTTTGCTTTTATCTGATAATTTCCATGTTAGTTGGAATTGTGCGACATAATAATATTTATTTCTTTGAGTGGAAAACTTTTTCCCGTAAGAAAAACTTCCATCACTGTCAGCGACTCCAGCGAGATATTTTTTAGATATTTTCATATTTCTATTGTATCATAACAGTGAATGACACATCAAAGGCAATAATCATTTCTTCTCCTTTTGTTTAACTTTTAACTTGTTACTGCTTGTCCATTCAGGATTTTTGCATTTACATCTAGCATAATGTTTCCCGCACTTTGCACAAGCCTTAAAAACAAAATTAGGTGATTTCCCAAGATCAGCCATTCTTTCATCTATATCTTTACAAGTACAGTTAACTAAGTCATTTTGACAAATCGTACAATACATTTTATTTCTTCTCCTTACTGTTCTCCCTTGAAGCTAGCAGGAGTATTATCACCTGTAAAATTAGAAGTAACCCCATTTTCAACCAAACAGGAATATCTAATAAAATTATCACCATGAAAAAAGCAAAATAAAGCCCAATCCATTTAGACACTTTCATTTCTCCTCCTTACTGTTCTTGAGGGTAAACTTAATCTCTTGATATATCAGCTTTCCCAACTCATAAGAGGTTGGTTCAGTCACTTTGCCAGTCTTAATCTCTAATTTGCTTATCGGGCTATTGACAAACATTCCACCAAGCCCCACAAACCCAGCTTCATGGCTAACCCCCATCATTATCTCCTCCCTATCCTCCTTACTGTTCTTGAGGGTAGGTAGAAAGTTTTTCAATATCTGTTGAGCCACCCCTAACATTGTTTTAATATTCTTCTCTGGTAAGGCTTCAAAGGAAACACGACACTTTTCTTGAGTTTCCCAACCTTGTAGTCTAGCCATATTTTCGTATTCTTCGTGCATAAATTTAGCTAACCGAAGGGTGTTCTTCTTGTTATAGGACATATGGAGGACTTGCTCTCTATGTTCCTTTTCCACTAACTTAGGTTCTTTTATCATATTGTTGGACTCACCGATATGTTCCTCCTCCATCTGTAGTTTAAACCATTGCCAAAGTTCTTCTCTTTTCTTATACTTTAGACTTCCTTTAGGAGCTATACCCCACATTAGGTTAAATTGTTCCCGCCTCTCTTCTAGTGTCTTCATTTTAGTAATGGTGCAATTACATTTATTAACGCTTTTATTTGATTTGAGCTAAGCCCCAACAGTTCCGGTGCTTTATACATCAAGTCTTTTTTGGTGTATCTTCCATCCTTAATGTTTAATCGGTGATATTCGCAGATAACTAACTTTTCTAATTCGTTATTCTTCATTTGGTTTTCTCCTTAATAAACATTTCAAGCCTGATTTTATCTCTAACATCATCTTCAGCCATAATTCCTTTAATAAATGATTCCTCCCCCTCCTTCTCTAGTAGGGATTCAATTTTGTCGGAAACATCCACATCAATAAACTCATCAAGTGCTTTAGCTACTGACATGGTTACCTGAACGCCCTCAGCCAAA
>Ga0207997_1001679_pt1 | contig 11382 bp, 13 predicted proteins | sample AntAceMetag02UKN_FD_184777 | JGI IMG/M metagenome (GOLD analysis project Ga0207997, IMG submission 184777) | Saline lake microbial communities from Ace Lake, Antarctica - Antarctic Ace Lake Metagenome 02UKN (SPAdes) (version 2) | ecosystem: Environmental > Aquatic > Non-marine Saline and...
GACCCAGAATCCAATTCCACTTTAATTCCAGAAACTTTTGTTCTCGTTATTGGAAATAAGGCTGGAGAGTTTGTGACTTTTGGTGATCCTACTTGGAAAGAATATACCGATATGGAACCAACGCCCCCATATTATATTATGGAAGTTTTCCAGCAATGGGGACTAGTTGTAGATAAAGCAGAAGCAATCTACGTGATCAAAATCGTCTGATACTAATCTAAGGATATATAGATAATGGAAGATTCTAAGGGAATATCAGCTAAAAACAATCTATATAATGTTTATAAACATAACGCTTTAAAGAGAGGTCTGAAGTTTGACCTCTCTAAAGCTAAGTTTTATTTACTTACTAAAAGTAATTGTTTTTACTGTGGTAGTAGTCCAAGCAGAGTTCATAATCATCAAGATAATGGTTACGTTTATCATTATACATACAATGGTATTGATAGACTAGATAATAATATAGGATACTCGGATAAAAATTGTGTCTCTTGTTGTTTCCAGTGTAACAAAGCTAAATGGACTCTTTCTTTAGAGGATTTTTGTAATTATATAAACTTAGTTTATTCACACATGTCTGGCTATGATTTATCAAATCAATATAAATTAATAGAATTTGTAGAGGATTCAAAGGGAGACTCAGCTAGAGGTAGTTTAATGACATTTTATAAACAAAATGCTAAGAAAAAGGGATTAGATTTTTTCCTTTCTAAAAAAGCATTCTATAAATTGACAAAACAAAACTGTTCTTACTGTGGAATACCCCCCAATAAAGTTCATAAAATGCATTACTATAAAAAACAACTTCGTTATTATACATATAATGGAGTGGACAGAATTAATAGTGATAAGGGTTATTATGAAGAAAACTGTGTTCCTTGCTGTTTTCAATGTAATAAAGCGAAGTGGACTCTATCTACAAATGAATTTATTAAGTATATTTATAATGTATATGATCATATGCTGGAATTTGGCTTTTTTGATGCTTCAAAAATCGTCTGATAGTTTAATTTTATACGATTCAGTTTAATACAAAAGGAAAATAAAAGGGGAGGGACATTATGCTCCCTCCCCTTTTTCTGTTTATCAATCTATTTAGGAGAAAGTAATGCTTAGTGTTGGAGATAATATAGTTTCACAGATTATGCTTGCACAGGAAAACGGCGTCCCCAAGAGAATCTATCGTAAGGCTATCGTAGGTAGGGTAATTGTAAGGAGTATTGATCCATTTTCGGGTGGTAGAACAGAAGTTCTTATTGAAGGCGATCCACAGGTAACAGAGGCAGCAGACCTAGAGATTTCTCTTTGGACTCAGCTAGAGGTAAAGTATTTCGAAAAGGCCAATAAAGGTCTAATTGAAAACGGCTCACTAATCCGAGTCGAGGAAAGATCTGTAGAGACTATCAATTATGATAACGCTATCTCTGATGCTCAGATTGCAGAACTAGTTGTTGCTCCATACTTTACTCTTAAGAGCGAAATTAATAAGCTTTCTTCAGAAACAACTCTACAGAGAATTCTAAAGATTGCTGAAGACCTTAACCGCCCAGCTAAGAGCATGAGACTCCTTATGCTGCGCCTAGAGGAAATACAACAGGAGTCGTAGAATGTCTGATCTGACTTTTTTAGTTCCAGATTTAAGACGTTATTTATATGATGTTGTAGAACCTTATACTTATACTGATGATCTATTAGATTCTTATTTACAACAAGCAATTAAAATGCTGGGTTCAAAATGGAATTATAGATATGCCGTGGATTCGGCGGGAACTGTTGCAAGAAGTTCTTCAATTACATTTAATGTAGGTTCTCCACCAGTGATCGAGTTTGCTGACGAAGCAAAGATTGTTCTACAAGCATCCATATTAATTAAATCAGGTTCCGCATTTAACTCTAGCTGGGATGTTGGTTCTTGGAAAGACGATGAGTTAGCTTATTCAAATATTCAAGGGGCTAAATCTAGGGATTCTTCTATAGCTAGAGATCAAGATTTATTAGATCAATTACTTAAGGGTAGATTATTTGCAGGTAAAGCTTACGAGCTACCTGGATTCCATCTACCGTATAATACAGAAGAAGGTACATTATAATGACGAAGTTAAATGTAATAGATTAAAATACTGGAAATCTAGTAGAATTAGATATACCAAGTATAACTGAGTCGGAAGGTTTTGTTTCTGGGCGTACAGCATGGACCAACTTTGGCTATACTCCAACAATGACCACGGCAGAGAGCGACATATGGAGTAAAGCTGGTTTATATGTTCATCCAACAGTAGAGCAGCAGATGGAAATGTATTCGAGCGATAACGCGCAGGATATCGGGACTGTCATCAAAGGTGATGCAACGGGAAATACCGTACAGTCTGACGCAGGTGGCTCATTAACAACACTCTATGATGCAGACGTAGATTTCACAGCGGCAACTGCGGTAGCAGCAGGTGATACAATTATTTTAGATCCACATACCGCACATCCAGGACCAGAGTATGGTGTAGTTACAGCAGCCGCACAACATACGCTAACGGTAGCTGGAGGCTTCCAAAAAGGTGGTTCAGGTGCAAGCCGTTATTACGCCATTATCGACAAATCAGCACACACCGGGGCATTAGTTGTATGGATTCAATATCTTGATGAAGCCTATGTAAAGCACGGTGAGATTGTAGTAATGAATGGCACAACGCCAGTAGATACGGTGAATACTGATATATTCCGTATCAACTCAATACGGGTAATTGCTGCCGGATCGGGTGGTGTTCCAGTGGGAAACTTGAGCTTACGTAATACAGCCGGAAGCACTACTTATGGCTACATGACGCTTGGCTATACCGTAGATCGCTCGTCATTCTACACTGTGCCAGATGGTCTTACACTTTATATCACACAAATTAATTTTAGTGGTGGCATTGTAAATGCTAATAGACAACATGCACGACTCTATATACACTCAAATAGGGACCCAACAAAGGATTTCTTGGTGTCCGGTATACACTACCCAGAAGCAGAAGTAATTACTGCTAATGAATCTGTGCCTCTCATATTTGTTAACCCGCTGAAGTTCTCTGAACACACAGACCTACATGCGTCAGGTATTGCAACCGCAACAGGCATCGCCGAAGTTGTTATGCGGGGTTGGTTGGAATCTAATTAAATTTACCCCTTGACAAAATAGAAATCTGTGGTATAATATAGAAGACCTTGAAGCAATTGCTGTTTCAAGGTCTTTGTTTAAACTAAAGGAATAGAAAGGGTACATATGAAAGCAGTTGAAATCGCTTTAGATTCATGGAATGAACGCATCCAGCTAGTATTCATAGGAGACTTACATTTAGGAAATTCCTCTGTACGAGAGAATCTCATAGCTGAAACCGCTAAAAGGTTGGAAGCTCCTAATACTTACTGGATTGATCTCGGAGATAGCATTGATGCAGTCAATATGCGTGATCCTCGATTTGATCCTCTGAGTTTACCAAATTGGATTAAACTTCCTGATTTAGCAGATATTCCCAAAGCTCAGATAGAAAGATATAAATACTATTTTGAAAACTTGGGAAGTACTTGTCTCGCTAGACTTTATGGAAACCATGAAGCTACTCTACAGAAACACTCTGAAAGAAATGTCTACTCTGAATTAAATAAGGTAGTCAGTCTTCCTCCAGAACGAGCCTTGGGTTATTCTGGTTTTGTTCGTCTACGATTTAGAAAACGCGGAAGAAGAAACCGAATCGAAAATACTTGGACCCAGACAATTTATATTAGTCATGGTTCTGGCGGAGGCAAGTTAGCTGGAAGTAAGGTTACAAATCTTGAACGATTGCCTATGGCCTTTGATGCAGATATATATGCTGTTGGGCATACTCATACTAAGCTAGCTTTACAAAAAAGAATTATTGGATTATCTCCTAAGACAACGGAGATAATTGATAAGAAGTTGATTATGCTTAATGTAGGTTCATTTATGGATGGTAAAGAAGGTTATCCAGAACGAGCGGGACTTTACCCACAAGCTTTGGGACCAATTGAGTTACATTTCTTCCCCCGTATACGCGAGGTTAAGATTATACAATAAGGATGGTTATGAAAACGGCACTTATCACAGGAATTACAGGACAGGATGGATCTTACTTAGCGGAATTTCTATTGAAGCTAGACTATCACGTAGTTGGAATGTTTCGACATAGTAGCACCAAAGATTTTAGTAAATTAACTAATATTATTAATGATATTGAATTAGTTAATGGAGATCTTACAGATCAAATCTCTTTAATTAATATTGTAGATACTGTTCAACCAGATGAAGTTTATAATTTAGCTTCTCAGTCATTTGTTCCCGTATCTTGGCGTCAGCCTAGATTAACCGGGGAAGTAACTGGATTAGGGGTTCTAAATATGCTAGAAGCTATTAGAACAGTGAATAAGGATATTAAATTCTATCAGGCTAGTTCATCGGAAATGTTTGGTAAGATTAGGGAATGCCCTCAAAATGAGAATACCCCATTCCATCCAAGATCCCCATATGGGGTCGCCAAGTGTTTAACATCACGAACTAAAATATTTACTGAAAAAGGTTTAATTTCGATTAATCAAATTAAACCTGGAGATATGGTTTGGACACACACAGGACAACTTAATAGAGTTAATAAAGTATTTTCCCGTTCATATAGTGGAGATCTAATTAATATTAGAGGTAAATCGTCTACTGGCGGGGAGAAAAATCAAGCCTATCCACAAAGTAATTTTCAGCTCACATGTACCCCCGAACATAAAATTAAAACCGATCTTGGGTGGGTTGAAGCAAAAGACCTAACGCTCAAACACAGGATTTACGTGGTTTCTGCTAATTGTAAACGTTGTGGTAAAAAGATTTCTGCAAATAGGATTTTTTGTTCTCATAGTTGTAGTACACAATTTAGAATGGATAATGATTCAGAGTTTCGTGAGCAAGCCCTTTCTAACCTAGCAAAAGCAGTAGCAGAGATGAAAGCAAGTGGTTACTATAAAAGTCGGGAATATAAAGAAAAGTGTATTCAAGGAGTAGCCAAAAAACTTAAAAAAGATGGGATGAATGGACAGGAAAAATACATGGATCTTCTTATACAAGAAGCAGCCCCGGGTTTTTTCAGTTATGTTGGAGACGGACAGTATAGAATTGGAGACTTTTTCCCTGATTGGATTAATAAAGAGAAAAAAGCAGTAATAGAATATGTAGGATTCGGAGTTACAATTCCTGCTAGAATGGAAGGACTTGAGAGAAAGTGTCGGTATTACGAACAAGAGGGCTATAAATACTTACTTTTATATGGGGATGATTTTGATCATCCATTTATTACACAACAAAAAATAGCCCGTTTTTGTTCGGAACTAGGTTCTGTAGAATACCTAGAGGTTGATGTATTATCTATTAATAAGTATGTAAAAAAGAGTAATAATTTAGTGTATGATTTGGAAGTTGATGATAGTCACTCTTATATAGCTAATGGAATTATAGTTCATAATTGTTATGGTCATTGGATCACTGTTAACTATCGAGAATCTTATGATATGTTTGCTTGCTCGGGAATATTGTTCAACCACGAATCAAAAAAAAGAGGGTTAGACTTCGTAACTAGAAAGATTACCAATGGAGCAGCTATGATTAAACTTGGATTAGCTAACAAGCTTGCTCTTGGGAATTTAGAATCTAAACGAGATTGGGGATTCGCAGGAGATTATATAGAGGCAATGTGGTTAATGTTACAGCAAGATTATCCTGATGACTATGTAGTTGGAACAGGAGTAACTCACTCAATTCGAGATTTCTGTGATGCAGCATTTAGTTACTTTAATCTAAATTATAAAGATTATGTAGTTAAAGACCCAAGATTTATGCGACCAGCCGAGGTAGATTTATTGATTGCAGATGCATCTAAGGCTAAGAGAATTCTCGGGTGGAAAGCTAAGACTTCATTTGAAGAATTAGTTAATATGATGTGTAAAGCGGATTACGAAAGGTTGGAAGATGTATAAGGAACAAGAGGTATGCAGGGTTTGTAGTGGAACACTTACGTCAGTATTAAATGTAGGAGAAATCTATCCATCTAATTTCGTTGCGGAGTCTGATGGTAAGAAAGGTTATCCAGAACGTGCAGGATTATACCCACAAGCCTTGGGACCAATTGAACTTCATTTCTTTCCCAGAAGTCGAGAGATTAGGATTATACAATGAATTACATTGCTACCACAACTATATTTAAACCTAGCGAGGCAATGAAGAAATTTATCGCCTTACCAGATTGGACTGTTGTTATTGCTGGAGATAATAAAACACCCCACGAACTTTACCAGGAATTAAACTGTATTTATTTAACTCCTCTAATGCAGCAAGAAATGTATCCAAATATAAGTAATACTATAGGTTGGAATTGTATTCAACGGAGAAATCTAGCAATTAAATATGCATATGATCAAGGCGCTGAATATATTGCCCTTGTAGATGATGATAATATTCCCTATGATAATTGGGGAAAAATTGAACTAGGAACTCAGAAGGTTAAAGAATTTTGGACTAACGATCTTGTATTTGATCCAGTAGGAATTTTCTATCCTCATTTATGGCATCGGGGTTATCCTCTTGAATTGGTGAAGAAAAGAATATCTTCCACGATGTATTACGAAACAACACAGTGTTTTGCAGAGGTAGATATTCAAGCAAACCTTTGGAATGGTGATCCAGATATAGATGCTATTTGTAGGATGATGTCTCCCGGAAAGTATACTTTTGAATTTGATGAAAACTATACGTCTAAAAGAATTTCTCCATTCAATTCTCAGAACACGATTATTTCTAGAGATGTTGTTCCTCACTATATGTGTATTCCATATATTGGTAGGATGGATGATATTTGGGGAGGTTATTACGCTCAAGCCTGTGGACACAAGGTTATGTATTCCAGAGCTACAGTTTATCAAGATCGAAACGATCACGATGTAACTAAGGATTATAAAAATGAGATCATTGGTTATGAGAATACGTATGATTTAATTAAAGCTATGATGGGAGATCCTTACGAGATATTTAAGTTTCTACCAACCAAGGCTAAATTAGCATTATCCACATGGTTAAGGAGTTTTTAATGGATACAGTAGGAAGTTTGATTGATAAATTAAACACTATAGATTTTAAAATGTGGACAAATCAAGAAATTTTATATTACATTCGTCGAATGTCTTTAAATGAATTTATAACAGTATATTATTCAGAAGATGGGATGGAAACTATCTATATGTTTCTCCGCAAGATGTGTGATCTTAATCTTCAAAGAAACAATCTTGTAGATGAGATTGATTCCACTATTATAGAGATGATTGAGGCAGGAGTTTCTGGAGAAGATTTGGATTCTGGTAAGTATATTCAAAGGAAGCATAAAACACAGGAGATTAAAGATGAGCGTAACAGCGGTAATAGTATCTCGAAATGATGGGTATGGTGGTCATCTGGAGGAACGAGCAACCTATTGTCTTAATTCTATGATTAATTCTTTTGAGGAAGTTATTTATGTAGATTGGAATTCGCCTACAAAAGAAACACTTATAGATGTTATTAAGAAAGATTTGATACTAAAAGGCAACTTAGTATCAATTCGAGTTCCAAAGGAATTCCATGACTCTTTAAATCTATCAGACGGTGCTCAAAAATGTGTTGAGGTTTTAGGTAGAAATATAGGAATTAGAAGAGCTAAAGGTGATTGTATTATCTCCACAAATGTTGATATTATTGCCCCACGTAATATTATTTATGATCCGAGTGGCTTCTATATCGCTGCCCGCAGAGATATTGATCTTACTAGTGTTGAGGCTCTTGGCTCTAGCAACGACATACAAGTAGTTCAAGACACGTTACACAGGAACATTGCTGCCTATGGACATGCACCTATTGATGTAGTTATGTTTAAAGGTGATATTTATTCTAAAGTAGGTTATTGTGGAGATTTTCAAATCGCCTCCAAAGAACTCTGGTATAAGATTCGTGGATTTGAGGAATCATTTGTTTTTCGTGGATATGCGGATACTCATGTTCAAGTAAAAGCTTACTATGCTGGTTATGAGTTAGTTGCTACTACTGAAACTTCTGTATTTCATATTCGTCACGGTGGAGGTTTGGGTGGGGGTGTAGGAGGAAGCAATGGAATGGGTGAAGTTAGAGATATTACTGTATCAGAAAATAAAGCTTCGTGGGGTTTCTCGAATATTGATTTCGAGATAGAGAGAATGTAATGTTTAATAAACTTATTTTTTATTCACATTATGGAAATGGAGACTTATTTGAGTCTAGAGAATTTATAAGAGATATTAAAAATTTAATTCCTGCAAAAGTTTATTCATATGCACATGGAAAACCTAAACGAATGTTTAAAGACATTCCTTGGTTAGATTATATGCAAGTGGATTCTAAAATGGAGATGCGGTCTCCTTCAAAAATTATAGATAATTGTTTATATATCAATACTTGGATTGGAAGAGATTCTAAATATGTTCTTCCTCAAATTGGATGCGTTATTGAAAACAGTCATAGAATGTTTAATGACATTCTTCGACCTTATAACGTTCAATTATCTAAAGATATTTATGAATATCTTCCAGAAATAGATAATTTTTACTTTGATTACTTTAAACCTGAAACTACAAAAAATGTCTTATTTTGTAATGGACATGTTCAGTCACATCAAGCAGCGAACTTTGACTTTTCTAGTGTAATAAGATCTTTAGGATATATTTTTCCAACGAGGACTTTTTATATAACAACAGATATTCCTGAAAAGCTTGATAACATTATTTTTACTGGAGATTATATAACAACGCCGGATGGCTTTGATCTTAATGAGATTGCTTGCTTTGCCCAATATTGTGACATTATTATTGGAAGAAAATCTGGACCCGCTGTTTTTGCACACACTAAAGATACGTGGTACAGTGATAAAATAAGTTTGTCTTTTACATATGCAAAAACTTCTTCTCATTTTGTATTATCTGATCACTTACCTCTTAGAAAGAGGTGGTCTCCAGAAATAGAACACGATAAAATTTTAATAGATTGTATAAGGTGTATTAATGAAATCTAATGTTCTTGTGGGAATTGTCACTTTTGGAAACACACAGTTTTCTAAACTGACTATTGAGTCTATTTTAGAAACTGCTGGGACACCTCTTGATTTTTACGCAATTGTTGGGAAACCTGGGGATACAGCCACTATCGAGATGCTAGATAATTTTAATATCCCATATAAGATTCATGATATTAACTACGGATTTCCTTATTCCTTGAATGATATTTATGATTACGCTTTTAAGAAGAACTCTTACTCAGCAATTCTTAGTGTTGGGAATGATGTAATTGCTTACCCATATGCAGTAGACTCCTTAATTAAGGCAGCAGAAACCACACATTACGAGTGGATTAGTTCAGTCCCACTGACAGAGGAAGCTTTAATCCACAAATTTCCTCTGGATACTAAAGAGTATTTTAAGGGAGCAAATAGAATTTTTACCGATTTTACTGCCCGCCCCTGGGATCTATACCGGGAATATGCTGAAGATGGAATTATTATAGATAACAGTATTCTAAATACTCACGATCTTTGTCTATACAAAAGAGAAGTCTTTGACCGAATTGGTTATATTGATGTTAACTTCTTTCCCGCTTACTTCGAAGATAACGATTATATAACTAGGGGAGTTCGTGAAGGAATCCCTCATTGTACAGTTTCTAATGCGGTTCATTTTCACTTTCGAAGTAGGACAATTAAGCAAGAAACTGGTGGTTCTAATGATAGATACTTTAGAGCCAATCAAAACTTTTATAAAACTAAGTGGGGAAGTTCTCCACACATGGAAAAATATTTACTCCCGTTTGATGGTAGGGAGTATCAACTAGGGAATGTTACACTACAACCAAAGTTAAATATTCAATCAAGAGATCAAGAGATTGATATTATTAATTACTGGAAGGGAAAGGTAAGGGAATGAAGGTATTAACGGTAAGTGATTTAGGTGTTGCCACAGGCTTCGCCAGAGTTATGAGTTCTGTTATTGAAAAATTTCCAGAAGAATGGGAGATACATTCTTTAGCAATTAACTATTTCGGAGACCCTCACGAAGTTAAATCTAAGCTTTACCCAGCTTCTCTTGGGGGGGATTTATACGGTATGAGAAGACTTGAAAATCTTGTAGATAAGCTTGAACCGGATGTTATTTTTATCCTTCAGGATGTTTGGATAATAAAAGGTTATCTAGATATTCTTTCTGACGAAGCTCTAAAGAAAACTGTTCTATATACTCCTGTGGATGCTGGTCCATACCAGGCAGACTGGCTAGAGAAATTTGACAGGGTAAAAAAAGTATGCGTTTATACTGAGTTTGGTAAGAATGTTTTGTTGGAGGCCAGACCCGACCTTGAGAATATTGAAATTATCAATCATGGAGTTGATACTTCTAAGTTTTATCCATTAAATCAAACTGAATGTAGGGAAGCTTTAAAACTTGAGGATGATTTATTTGTAGTATTAAACGTGAATTAGCTAAATCGGTTCACCCTCATAGTAATATGAGTGCAAAAAACTTCTTCTGATTAAATTGGAAGCCAGAGATGGCGACAAAGTGCAATAACATTTATTAGCTAGCCGTATGGCAGCGAAGGAAATTAGATCGTATGATCGAAAATGAACGAGTACAAAAGCTTGTAGAGTTCGCTATTGGTGATGGGCACATTCAAAAATATGGAAGTTCTTATCATTACAAACTAGAACATTCTACGAAGCAACGTGATTATTTTAATCACAAACGTGATATTCTTTTAGCCCTTGGTTTTACTGGTTGGGAGAGGGAGAACACAAAAGTTCTTCATGGTAAAGAGTATTACACGGTTTCTTTTTGTTTACATATAGATGATGATATTAAAACAGCATTCAAATATGTAATTAATAAAGGTAGAAAAGCAATAGATAATAAGATTCTACGGAGTTTAAATGCAGAATCCTTAGCTTACTGGTATATGGATGATGGGACTGCAAGTAAATCTTGTAAGAGTTCCAGTAGTCCTGGTAATGGTATTAGATACTATTATACTTATCCAGTAGCTAAAATATCCTCTCTTAAACTCTATACATATGCTTTTACTATAGAAGAAAATAACTTAATACTCAAGTGGTTAAAAGATAAATTTGATATTAATGCATTTGTTTATATAGCTAAAAGAGACGGACCCTTTATTAAAATTAGTAAACGAGAAGAACGAGAGAAGTTTATAAGTGTTGTGGAACCTTATGTAATACCATCTATGAGATATAAGGTGGAGGGGCTACAATCTTATAAGGGGATTTCCCCGATAAATGTTAGGCAGAAACGACT
>Ga0207997_1001681_pt1 | contig 11381 bp, 12 predicted proteins | sample AntAceMetag02UKN_FD_184777 | JGI IMG/M metagenome (GOLD analysis project Ga0207997, IMG submission 184777) | Saline lake microbial communities from Ace Lake, Antarctica - Antarctic Ace Lake Metagenome 02UKN (SPAdes) (version 2) | ecosystem: Environmental > Aquatic > Non-marine Saline and...
AGTTACGAAAAGAACGGATAGCTGAACAACGAGAAATAGATAAAGAAACTTTACCTTATTATGATGAGGTTATGAAAACATATAAAGGATCTAAAGAAACTGAACGTCGTATTGGAAGAATGGAAGAACTTACTAGAAAAGGAGATCTTGATTCTCCACAATTTAGTTCTCTTTTAGATACTGTATCAAAAGGAATCTTTGGTTTTGGTATAAATCTTGATGCATTAAGAAGTCCAGATTCACAAGAATTTAAAAAGTTAAGTGTAGAATTTCTTAAGAATGCTAAAAATTTATTTGGTCCCAAAGTCACACAATCTGAAATTGAAATGTTTATGCAAATGGTTCCAACATTACAGCAGTCAGATAAAGGAAAGCTACGTATTATTAATAATATGAAAGCTTATGCCGACGCTGACAAAATTAAAAAAACATCTATGAATCAAATAATAAAAGAAAATAGAGGTAGAAGACCTCTTAATTTAGAGACGCTTGTAGAGGGTAGAACTGAAGAACAGCTCGACGCTTTAGCACAACAATTTAAAAAAGGTTATAATATAGAAGCTGAACCTAAAAAAGAGAAAAGTTCTGTAATGCAGAAATTGAATCCTGTTCGATTTAATTCCGCTTTAAGTGGAATAGCGGATTGGTTGGGAACTGGATCTTAACTTTAAATAAAAGAAACCTGAAAGTACAATAAGTAACTTTCAGGTTTCTTTTATCACTTTGGTTCTTTTTGTTTGTAGCGGAATCATAATATAATTTTAGAACAAAGATTATAGTCAATATAGGCCAGTACTTAATTCCAATAAGAAAGCATATTCCTATTACTGGAATAGCTATGGTAATTGCTGTTATAGCAATAAATAAAGTTATTATTAATTCCAAAATGTCAGAAACCATTTTAATCTCCTAGTATCTTTAACTTCTGTAATATCCACATACATAACGCGTTCTGGGCCTTCCCGTTATAGCGCTTATTTCTCCATAGCCATCACTATCAACAATCTTTGTAATGGCTTCAGTCTTCTTATCGTTATCATCACCTGAAAAAACAGCCGATACGCCTATAAAAAAGAATATTGGAACGGTTAATATTGCAATAAGCGCAATTACAGCAAAAAGTGATGATAAAAATCCTGAATTATTCTTCATTTAATCCATTAGAAAGATCATATAAAACCATAGGGCTGCAAAACATATAAAAAATAACATTATTAAATTCCTTCATATAACCTTCTATGATTTCTATAACTTTTCTATGGAGTCAAGGATACTTTTGAGTAATTCTTCAGCACAATACAGCTTATAGCTATGGTCTTCTGCATCGTTATCGTTGTTTATTACCATTTCTAGCCGATTAGCTTCTGCTATAAGATCTTGATATTCATATCCAAGTTCTTTTAATTTATTTATTTTTTCCAGCGGTAGCTCTAATTTTTTAAAAAGTTCCTTAAGTAATTTATCAGTATAAGATTTTATTTTCTTACGCTCTGAAATTTTTAGCATAACTCTACTAACTAAAACCCCAATAATACTTCCAAGAGTAATAACGTATAAATCGTGAATCATTTCTTATCCTTTAATTTCTTAAATATCGAACTGTTTAGTGAAGCTTAATTTCCAATACTTCTGTTCTTCTTTTCTATATTGTTCTAGATCTAAGTCTTTTAACGCAGGTATAGATTTATAATCTACGGTTCCAGGTCTAGAGAATAAATTATATTTATAGCCTGCTTCAGAAGCTGATTTATTATTAGATAACTCTCGTAGATTAGATTCTACTTTAAGTTTTCTATCTTTAAGGAATTTTAACTTATCTTGGATATCTAACAACTCTTTAGCTGTTAAAACCCATTGGTTCTTATTTGTCATGTTTGCCCCCCCGGCATTTTTATTAATTGTACTTAGTTTTTTCTTTTTCTTTTTAGTACTGTTATTGTTTCTAATTTTGGTTTAATAAAATTAGAAGTTCTGTTCTTATTTACCATATCTGTTGATTTTGTAACCATTCCTATGAAATGTTTACCACAATTCAAACAAACTCTAGGCTCTCTACCCATTTCTATCACTTTTTTTGCATAATCTCATGAACTCAACTTCTTTAAATATTAATCTCATGATCCATATTTTTATGCTTATATTGTTTTCTGCAGCAAAAATCTTTATTTTTGTATGCAATTCTTTAGGAATATCAAAATTTACTCTTTTTATATCATTTGCCATGTTTTACCTTTCAATTTAATTATATACTATTTACTCAAATGAGTAAAGTATCTATTATTTAACTAGTTTATTGATTTTGTTGGTGAAAAGTAGTGAACTAGGTTAGTAGTTTTTTATTTATTTTATAAGGAGTTAGTAATGGCACTTTCGAATAAAAATATGATGGCATATTCAATTGGACAAGGATTAAGTGAAATTTTTAATCCACCAATTGTTTCTAATAGAGCCCCAAGAACTAATGATAGGGCACCAATAGGACAATGTTGGATAGATAAAATCAATGATGATGTATATTTTTTAACTAGCATTGTTGCAAATGTATCAGCATGGCAAAATTCTGGAGGAGGATCCGGTTCATTTGATTCTCTTGCAGTTACTAATGCAGCTACAATTGGTGGAACGGCTATAATTACTGGAGCGGTAACTTTATCTAATTTAACCCCAGCTGGTGTTGTTTTAAATAGTGTTGCTGGTTTACTATCAACAATAACTGGAACAGATGCTCAAGTTTTGATGGCAGATACAGCCGCGGGACTAGATTTTGGAGCATTTACATCTGGTGGTGGTTCGATAGTATTAACTTATCCTGCCCCTCATACAATTAATCTAGAAGCAACAGGTGGAACAGCTAATTCATATGTAACTGATACTGGTGGCCCAGTAGCTCCTTTAGTTGGTGTTTTAGATATAGTTGGTTATGACGCAAATATTACAACAAATGGTGTTACAGCTAATACTGTAAGAATTAGATTAGCTGATGACATAACTTCAGTTGCTTCTATCACTGCTACTGCTGATTTTGATATGTTAGGTGGAGCTTGTGAAATTAATTCAACTGAAAATGGTGGAGATGCTATTTATCTTCATACAGATGGTGGTGTAAATGAACAAATACATTTACATGCTGAGCAAGGTACGGGTATTAGCTCAATTACAATAGAATCTGATGTTGGTGGAATCGTAATTGCTTCTGATATGGCTTCAGCTGATGCAATAAATATCAATGCTTCTAATGCCGCTGGTGGTATTGACATGGATTATGGCACAAATGGTATGACCATTGATGGTGCTAATGGAGCATTTACGCTTCAAGTAGGAACTGGAAACATTTTATTAGGCACTGACGTAGCTGACCATGACATAACAATCGGTGATAATTCTGGTGTCAATGCAATGTCACTTGTTTCTGGCACGGGCCACACCGCACTTACGTCAACTGGCAATATTACTATTGTTCCTGCTGGTGATGCACTCATAAATACAACTGCTGGTGATGTTTACATAGCTTCAACCGCAGTCGCACAGAATGTATCCATAGCAACAGGTGCTGCAGCAATGGCCCTTACATTAGGAAATGTATCTGGAGCTACTGCTGTTGTTGTAGATTGTGGAACTGGTGGAGCAAGTTTTGGAGCATCAGCTACAGCTCATGCAACTACTTTAGGGTCAACAAATACAACTTCTGCAACAACAATTCAAGCTGGTTCTGGTGCTGTTACTGTTACTGCAGGCGGTGCATTTGATGTTAATGCCGTAGGAGCAGCAACAATAGACTCTACAGGAGGAGCTATTTCTATTGGTTCCGGAGCTAATGATTTTGCTGTTAATATTTCCACTGGTGGTACAAGACTAACAACAATTGGTAATGGAACCGCAACTTCTAGCATAGCAATTTTGTCAGGAACTTCTGGAATTGATATTGGTGTTAATGCTATTGCTAAAACTGTTCGATTAGGATCAACAACTGGTGCTTCAGCTCTCACGTTACAAGCAGGTTCTGGCGATTTCGTCCAAACAGCTGGTGGTATATGGGATGTTAATGTTGTAGGCGCAGTAACAGTTGATGGCGCATCAGCAGCAATAACTTCATCTTCCGACGCAGCTAAAGCTATTTACTTACATTCAAATGCTGGAACATCTGAAACCATTGAAATTGAAAATACTCAAGGTACAGATGCAGCAGCTATAGCTTTAACTTCAACAGCTGGTGGAGTTGTAGTTACGGCAGCAACAGCATTAGGTATTAAAATTGATTCAGCTGGTAGCACAGATATTGTTCACGATACTGGAACTGCAGCATCTTCATCAATTACAATGAATAAGCGTAATGGCGTTGTTACATTAACAGGTTTAACAACAGCAGCCGCAGGAACACAAAGATATACAATCACTAGTTCAGTTTGCCAAGCAACTTCTGGATTATATGTATGTGTAGCAAATAAAAGTGCAGGTAATGATTGTAAAATAACAATGCAAGCTTGTACTCCAGGTGCAGGTTCATTTACCGTTGATACCATTAACAATGGTGCTGCCGCTTTAGATTCTGATGTAATTATTAATTTTACGATAATTAACTAATTTAACGGCCCGTAGGGTTATAATCTACGGGCCTTTTAGTACATAAAAGTCTATGTTAATATGTAAATAGGTAGAATATATAGGTAGGACTGTAATATTTAATAATCCAAAAGAGCATTAGCTCGGAGAGGAATATATGTCAGAAGAAATCAAAGACACAAGTGTCAAAGACACAAGTGTCAAAGACACAAGCGTAGAAAACAAGAGTGTTGAAGAAGTAGAAGAGAAACGTTTTGCTATTAATGTAGATAGTGGAGTTGATGGCGAAGGTAAAAAAGTTTTATTTAGCTTTTCAGGACCAGAAAAAGCACCTATTGGCTTAATTTATGACGCTGTTCATCGCATTTTGATGGAAGTCTCAGTAATAATCCAAAAAAGAAGTGAAGTATTGAAACCTAAACAAGCTGACACAAGTGTCGCTGACACAAGTGTCGCTGACACGAGTATCGTTGAAGAAGTTGTAGAAGCAAGTGTCGCTGACACAAGTGTCGCTGACACAAGTGTCGCTGACACAAGTGTCGCTGACGCAAACGTCGCTGAAAAGAAATAGTATATTTAACGGGTTTAATTATGTTATAAGCTTATTAGCCCTAAAGTTATATAAAAGTAGTAGAGGGCCCACGTGGGCCCTTTTTAATTAAGGTTTTTGGAGAAGTAATGGCAAAAGATTTTGTAAAAGCTATAGAAATGCAGAGCATAGATACATCAACAATAGGAGCAGGTGCTTGGTCAGCAGTTAATGCGGCCGGAACAGAAGGTGCCTGTTTCTTTATTAGAATTACTAACGATTCTAATACGGATGTTTCAATAAGTTATGATGGTATTGATTACCATGAATTTATTGCTTCTGGAGACTCAATCGAGGTTAACTTTCAAGCAAATGCATCACCTGGTAACTTTGTATCTTTATTGCGAAAAGGTACAGTTTTTTACGCTAGAGGAACGGCTGGAGTAGGATTAGTATATGTAAGTGGTTATTATAATGGTTAAGGACTTTACTACGCCTATTAAGCGTTCAAGCTTAGCGGCTGGTGATATTACTGGTGATTTTACGCCAATAAATATAGAAAGATTACCACAAGGGACTTATTCATTAAGAATCAAGAATGATACAAGCCAACCAATCATAATAAGCTATGACGGAACCTATGGTCATGAATATGTTCTTAAAAACAGTACGATAAGTATTGATTCTCAAACCAACAATATTCTAGAAAATAAGAAAAGTTTTATACAGGCAGGATATGCTTCTTTGATATATATCAGATGGGCTAAGCTACCAGCACTTGCAGGAAACGTTTATTTAATGGGATATCAATTAAATTATTAAAGGATTTTGATGGCTATAGAAATTAAAGTAGAACTTGAAGCACTTAGATCGCTTGGATTTGCATCTATTGGTGCAGCGTATATGGGACTTGGTACACCACTAGATAATCCTGCAAGAATGTTATTGTTACAAAATTTTACAGATGCTGATCTCATGTTTTCATTTGATGGAATTACAGATCATCTTCCTATTAGAGCATATAGCTCTTTTATCTGGGATATAGCTGCTAATAAAACTATTGATGCTGGTTTCTTTGTAGAACAAGGTGCACGTATCTACGTTAAAGAACTTGGTATAAGTCCTACTCTTGGCAGTGTTTATCTTTCTGCATTTTTTGGTTCTCAAGATTAAAGGGAGTATAAAATGAGCCAATTTATTACATATAATTTTGAAATTGACGAAGTAAGAACGATTACTGGTAACATCGGAGGCGCTGTATCTCCAACAGCTTTAGGAAATATAGATTTTACAGGGTCTGGAGTTGTTACAGTAACAGGAACTCCGGGAACAAATTCATTAGATATAACGGTAGCAGGTACAGTTCCAATTCAGTTTGATACTGATGTTGGAAGCGCTGTTCCAGCTTTAGGTATTTTAGATGTATTAGGTGGAACTAACATCAATACAGCTGGTGCATTAAATGATGTAACAATAAATTTAGACGATACAATAACTTTGACTACGGTTAATGCAACAACATTTGATACAAACGTAGCAGCTGCTGGAGTTACGCTTGCAGGGACTTCTTTGATTGCAGATGGTACAGATGCTGATATTTCAATAAATATTACACCAAAGGGTGCTGGTTCAATCTTAACTACAAATATTGACGCTGATAATATTGTTGCTGATTATTTTATAACATCACCACTTGATGCAAATATATATTTAAATGGTACTTCTATAATTGCAGACGGAACAGATGCTGATATTTCAATAAATATTACCTCAAAAGGTGCTGGTAAAGTAATTATTGATGATCTTAATGTTTCTGGTTTGACTGCTGGAACTTTACGATCAAGTGGAACTGGCGATATATCTTCACTAGCTGATGGTGCTGATGGAACTTTACTAATTGGCAAAACAGGTGATGTTCCTATTTGGGCAACTTTAACTGATGGTAATAATATTACATCTACTGAAGGTGCTAACTCTATTTCTATTGCTGTTACAGGAACAACAGAGCATGCAGTCCAAGTTGGAAGTGCAGCTGGAGCTTTAACCTCTTTAGCAGTAGGTGGAGCTAACACAGCACTTTTGGGCGTTGCAGCATCAGATCCAAGTTGGGGTACAGTCCCGAATGCTACATTAACCAATAGTTCTGTAACATTAAGTGATGGAAACAATATTACAGTTACTGGTTCACCACTTTCTTTAGGTGGAACTGCGAGCTTTGATCTTACTGGAACAACTGACCATGCAATACAATTAGGTAATGCAACTGGTAACTTAACTTCTTTAGGGGTTGGAACAACTGCACAAATATTACAAGCAAATACAACTGCAGATCCTACATGGTCTACAGCGAGTTATCCGAGTACAGCAGCAATAGGAACAATTCTTGTCGCTTCTGGAGCAAATACAATTACAACTCTAGCACCTGACACCGCCGATTTCGTCCTAACTGATGGAGGTGCAGGCGTAGCACCAAGTTGGAAGGCTCAAACGGTTGGAACGGTTACTTCTGTTTCTGGTGGAACAAATATTACAGCAAGTGGAACAGCAACAGACCCTATAATGGATTTAGATGCTGCTATTACAGGCATGACAAGTATTACAATGGCCAATGCTGGAAGTATTCAAACTACAACTACTACTGCTGAGACATTACTTATCCAAGGCTACGATGTAGATGGAACAGCATATGTCCCGTTTATTACGATTACTAATGCTGATGATCCAACATGTGATTTAAATACTGGTGTAACATTAGGTACTAAATATATATATAGAGCGGATGGTACAGATATTGCTGTAGCGGATGGAGGGACCAATTTAAGTAGTTATACTGCAGGTGATATTTTATATGCTTCAGCGGCAACTACGCTTACTAAATTAGCTAAAGGCACAGCTGATCAAGTTTTAACAATGAACGCTGGAGCAACAGCTCCTGAATGGGCAGCTGCAACAGCTGGAACTGTAACATCTGTTTCTGGTGGAACAAATATTACAGCAAGCGGAACGGCATCAGATCCTGTAATGGATTTAGACGCAACGATAACTTTGACTACAGTAAATGCAACAACATTTGATACAAACATAGCAGCTGCTGGAGTTACCTTGTCAGGTACTTCTATAATTGCAGATGGTACTGATGCTGATATAGATTTAAATATTACTGCAAAAGGAACTGGTCAAGTTATTATTGATGACCTGCAATTGACAACGGATTTAGCGGTTGAATATGGAGGAACTGGAGCTGCTACGTTAACTGAATATGGAATTTTATTAGGTAATGGAACTGGAGCAGTTACAGCAATTGATGCTGCTTCTGCAACAACAGACTACGTTTTAACAGCTATTAATGGATCTGCTCCTACTTTCCAGGCAGCAGCTGGTGGTGGAATAGAAACTTTAGATTCAGATTCTGGTTCAGCAACTGGAGCAACAGTTACGATTACAGGTGGAACAAATATTACAACCTCTGGAGCAGCTGCTGCGATTACTGTTAATCTTGATGCTGCTTTAACGGCACTTACAAGTGTTACAATGGCAGATACTGGAAGCATCCAAACTACAACCACAGATACAGACACATTGCTTATACAAGGTTATGACGTTGATGGAACGGCATATGTTCCATTTATGACTATTACAAATGCTAATGAGCCAACTTGTGATTTAAATACTGGCGTAACATTAGGTACTAAATATATATATAGAGCGGATGGTACAGATGTTCCAGTTGCTGACGGTGGTACGGGAGCCTCAACATTCACAGATGGAGGTCTTTTAGTCGGCGCTACAACTGGCCCAATTGAGGCTTTAGCGGTTGGTGGTGTTGGTACTATTCTTACAGGCGTTGCAGGAGCAAATCCAACTTGGACAACGGCGAGTTATCCAAGCACGGCCGCAGTAGGAACTATACTTATAGCATCTGGAGCCAATGTAATTACTACTTTAGCCCCTGATACAGCTGATTTCGTTCTAACTGATGGAGGTGCAGGTGTAGCCCCAAGTTGGAAAGCAGCTGGCGCTGGAGTAACTTATTGTTCTGATGCTGAAGCAATTGCAGGTACTGTTACAGATGAAGCAGTATCTCCATCTACGCTTAAAGCAAAGCTAGGTACGCAAACAGATCATGGTTTACTTGTTGGTTCTGCAACAACTGGTGCTATAACGGCACTTGGAGTTGGTGGCGTAGGCACTATCTTAACGGGAGTTGCAGCAAGTGACCCAACTTGGACAACCGCGAGTTATCCAGCAACTGCAACAAAGGGTGATTTGATTTGTGCTAGTGCTGCAAATGCATTTACGGTACTTACTGCTGGAACAAATGATTATGTTCTAACAGCAAACGGATCTGGCGAAGTTCCTACATGGCAAGCTAGCAGCGGAGGTTCATCTTTAACACTAAACGATCAAACTGGAACAACTTATACTACAGTTTTAGCTGATGCTGGTAAATTAGTAACTTTAACAAATGCATCTGCAATAACGTTAACTGTTCCTAAAAACTCATCGGTAGCGTATACAATTGGAGCCCAAATTATGCTTTATCAAGGTGGAGCCGGTAAAGTTACTGTTGCGCCAGTTGATGGTGACGTAACAATAAGGTCTGCAGATAGTTTATTAGGCTTCTATGCTCAATATTCAACTGCGTTATTGACTAAGATTTTAGAGGATACATGGAGCTTAAGTGGTGATCTCTCCTAGTAGTTTATACTACTAGGGATTTGAATTAATAGGAAAATGATATGTTATTTTTAGATAGACCAAAGTGTGAGAAAAATGCGTCATTAACATATAAAGACGTAGAAACCGGGGCGGCAAATCAAAGTTGTTTTGATATTCAGTGGCACCCAACAAGTAATTATTTTGCGGCAATTGGATCAGATACAAATGAAGAAATAAAAGTATGTTCGTTTAATGGAACAACTATAGCTGAAGTTGAAGTTTTAGCTATAGGAGCTTCTTGTTATAACTGTAGTTGGCATCCGGATGGAGACTTTTTAGCTGTATCAATGCAATCAGGTAATGCTGTAAAAGTATATTCTTGGAATGGTACAGATACGTTAACTGAGGTTGAATCTGTTGCTCTTAGTTATGACACGAGGGGTGTTGACTGGCATCCAGATGGAGACTTTTTAGCTATAGGACATCTTAATGGTGGAACAGATGAAATTGAGGTGTTTTCTTGGAACGGTTCAGATACCTTAAGTTCTGCAGAGACTATAGATTTAGCTGGTAATGCAACTGTGGTAAAGTGGAGTCACAATGGAGATTTTCTAGCGGTTTGGTCTGGTATAGCAACTGAATTATTTAGAGTTTATGCTTGGAATGGTTCTGATACATTAACTATTGCCGATACATTTAATTATACCGGTTCGTATGGTACTGGAATATGTTGGTCATTAAGTGATGATTATGTAATTATTTCTGGATATTCTACTACTAAGAGTTTAGTCGCATTATCTTTTAATGGTACAGATACATTAGCCGAAGTTGGCTCTAAAGGATATGGAGGTACGCGTTATGGTGCAAAATGTATAGTAAGCCGTGGTGGTAATTATATTTTAAATTCTGTTTTTGATTCTTCTTCTTCTAGCGCCAAATATATATATATATATATTTGGGATGAATTGGCAGAGACTTTAACTGAAAAATCATCTTTAACTGAAGATAGTTTTGGATTTCAAGGCATAGGAATTAGTTATCAGAACAACTATATAGCATATGGCTGCTATAATTATGGTGACAATAATTATGTCAAAGCTGCAACAACCAATCTAGTTAAAGCTACTAGAAAGTTTTGTATAACTAATCCTTATGCTCCAGAATCCTGGACAGCAAATACTGATCATACTTTTGAAACCGGTGCTTCTAGCTTGCTATGGAGAGTTCGATATGGAAGTGATGGTTACTGGGTTGTTGTAGGAAGAAGAAATACTCATATAGAAGGAACTACGAATTATACTACCGATCCAACAGGAACGTGGAGTAAACCAACTACCGTTCCAGGCCTTGACACGTATGCAAGAATGGTTAGATTTGCTGCTTATGATGGATCTAGCTGGGGCGTTGGTGGATATGACGAAGGATTTGCTTATAAGGCAACTCCGCCAAGTGGCACATGGACTAATTTTGAGACTCCTAGGTTTGGAAATATTCATGGCGGGGATTATGGATCTTCAAATTGGGCAGTAGGAGGAAGTTCACCTAATATATATTATTCAAGTTCACTTGGTTCCAGTTGGAGTACGGCAACAGAGCCGTTTACGGTTCAAATTAACTTTATTCAATATGGATC
>Ga0207997_1001682_pt1 | contig 11377 bp, 15 predicted proteins | sample AntAceMetag02UKN_FD_184777 | JGI IMG/M metagenome (GOLD analysis project Ga0207997, IMG submission 184777) | Saline lake microbial communities from Ace Lake, Antarctica - Antarctic Ace Lake Metagenome 02UKN (SPAdes) (version 2) | ecosystem: Environmental > Aquatic > Non-marine Saline and...
CTGCTCCACCTGCTGCTTCAACATGAGTTGTATCATTGTATTCGGAAACAGTAATAGCACTATCGAAAGTAGCACCAGCAAACTGAAGTTTATCGGTATCTTCTAACGTTGTACCCGAATCTCCTTGTAATTGCCATGTAAATGTTGCCAATTTTATTCACCTCCCTCATCCATTTCGATGTCCCCTTTAATATCTAACTCAAATGGGACACCTTTATGTTTGGTAATTTCGTCAATTATATCATTTTTCTTCTTCTCTGCCTCAATATCTGATTTAACTAATTCCACTAACTTAACTTTAAAGTCGTCAAATGAAATTGTTTCAGATGAATGATTAATTTGAAATGCTTTAGTTATTTCTCTATTGTTTACATTAATCTTAACACCAACAATAGAAACACCAGTTTTATCGTTTGTTTGAATATCTGTAATTTCTGCTATAGTCTTATCTTTCATATGTCTTATTATACCATTTCTGATTCCACCATCATCTTCACTAATCCCTTTGATAGCAGTAACTTTATTAAACAGGAAGCATCTTGCCCCGTTGCTCCCGTTACTAATGCTTTTTTCATATTAAGTTTCCTTCCTTAACCAACTATTTACTCTTTTTTCCATAAACTTAGGGTGTTTGCCTTTAAATTCTTCGGTATTAGATAAATCAATTCCAAAAGTATTTGGGTTTACTTGACCATGCCCATCTTCCATATAAGTATCTTCAAGTTGATTTACTTTCTTAGCCCAAGTGATTGTATTTGTTTTGCAATGTCCATAATGGAAAACCCTAAATAGAGTTTCTGGTAGTTTAGTAGAATTTGATGTTAATGGTCTACCACGATTATCCATTTCAGTATTACTCATTATTCCTAAGCCACCAATAAAGTTTCCAGCATGGTTTCTAAACAAACTGGGCTTCCATTGATAAAAACCTGCTTTAATAGTCTTGATTAACCAGGGGCTTGAAAAGAAATGCAAGTATCGTAATTGATAAGCGTTTACATTTTTCTCTAATTCTTTTTTAAATAAAGCCACATCATTACATTCAAACACTTCGTCAGCATCCATTAATAAACACCAGTCCATAGTACAATGTTGAAGAGCAGCATTTTTCTTTCTACCAATTATAAATCTGTCTGCATTCCAATGCCCACCATCAATAATCTTAATCCTGCCATCTTTTAAAGCTCTTAGCTCATCGAGTGTGCCGTCTGTAGGGTTACAATGGAAACAAATAACCTCATCAGCAAAAACTAAAGCAGCTTTTACTCCCTCAATCACCGTATCCTCACGAGTTTTCGGGTTTTGTGGGACAACTGTAAATACACTAATCGTTGGTTGTTTCATATTTCACCCCATCCTTTCGGATTCCTAATCAATGGTTTATTAGGAATATTATAATATTTAATATTTTCCTCTAATGTTTGGTTTGAAGCAGGTAAATGAAATTGATGTTTAAGTGAAACTTTATCAGTATCGAGCCAAACAAGGCCAAACCCATCTTGTTTAATTCTGTCAAACATATCATCATCTTCCCTTCCCCAATAAGTATAGGTTTCATCAAAACCACGTACCTTCTTTAACCAATCAGTTTGTATTGCTAAACAAGCTCCATAAGCGCCCTCAGAATGTAATCTTATTTCGTTTCCATCATCATCTAAGTCAATTCGCCTACATAAGACAGCTGTTTTGTCATTTAATACTTTCATAACCTCCTCTACAAAGTTGCTACTAGGAATCAAATCAATGTCTGTTATTAAAGTGTATGGTGTTTCTACCCTCTTAATTCCTATGTTTAAAGCTCTTGAGCTACTATAATGCTCTAAATCCGTTTTAGCTTCAATGAAATTAACACTAGAAAATAGTTTCCTTTCCCACTTCAAGTTTTCTTCTGTGCTTCCAAAATCAACAATGTTGACATTGCAAGGATGAGTCTGACCAAGTAGCCCCTCAAGAGAGCGTTTAGCAGTTTCTTCTGGTTTATTTTTGATCGCTATTGCGTAAGTTAAAGTCTTCATAATTTTTATAACGATTAACCTTGATATTGTTTCTTTTACAACCTTCAATAATTGCTTCAGTACCCGCCCTCATCATTTCTCCTCGTCTGGCCTGATTGTACCTCGGCGCTGTCGGCCTCATTTTTCTATCAACTTCTTCTACTTGATTAAAATGGTCTTTACCGTTGATTGTGTCGTGATTGCTACCAATAATATTGATAGGGTTGCATCCCATCATAATTGCCGTAAAAAAACCACAATGTAGACAAGTAGCGAAACCACCAAATACGATTGTCTTGCCCTCTCTGGCTATGCCTACCTGCTCAATCATGGCATTAACTCCTATCTCATTAAAAATGTCATCTCTTATTTTCCTAGGTGGATAAGGTTTTAAAAGAAGAAAATGGACATTACTGCCAGCAACAGGCCAAGTTTCTCGCTCTTTTCTTTCATAGAAAGGGAAGGCAAATATGTTTGCTTTTTCCTTGAAAGACGGATTCACCTTTATAAGATGAGTAATCCTGTCTAACTCATTAAAGTATCTGTAGGTAGCATTGGGAAACTTTAGGCCAGCCAAATGAAGCGTCATTCCTAATTTGTCATCTAAAAAATTGTCAGGATAGCTGTCTAATGTGGGGTCAGAGCCTACTATCCACATTGGTTTATTTAAGTGTTTATCGTGTAATTGTGTTATGAATTTCATTTTCCTAGTTTCCTTTCTTCAAAAAACTTTTCTCTAACCAAAGAAGCTTCGGGGTCTCTATGTATGGCGTACTTGTCATCACTTTCAGGATACCATCTATATTTTTTAGTTGGTATCACCCAAATTGATAATTCTTTATTTATCTTTTTTGCTTCTTCTTGCCACCAAATATCATCAAGAGTAATATGAGGACATTTGCTAATATTTACTAGGCAGTTTTTCCTATGAGTCATACAAGTATTTGCTGGAGCGTAATCAACCTCAACAGGTTTGTCTATGGCACTTCCTTTAACTCTAGTTGATGCTTTGTAACTATCCGTATATTGCAGACCCATAATGCCTAATATCTTATTCTCGTCATAGTGTTTTAATAAATCTTCAACAATTCCATCCTGATGGTTTGCATCATCATCACAAAAAATAATTATGTCATTCTTGGCAATCTGAGTAATAATCTGTCTAATAGCAAGGCCGACATTTCTGTTGATATTAAAAAGTAAAATAGGTAAGTCAGTCTTAAATTGCCCTGAATTATCTATAACGATAACCTCATCAACCTTTGGTTGCCTTAACCAATATCTAAGTATGTCTTCAAGATGTTGAAATCGCTTCCAACTCAATAAAATAACTGTTATTTTAGTCATATTAAACTAGCTCCTCTACAATTTCTCTAACTTTCATTCTTCGACCAGTAATATTCATTTCACAATTAAAATCTGGGATTAACCCAAGCCAGTATCGAAACTCTTCTTTATTTATAACATAACGGTATACGTCTTTAACTTCTATTGGCTCTCCCGCTTTCTTTCTAGCACGAAAATAATTGATGAGAGTGTGAGGATTGTTTCCCCAAGTAATAGTCCCTAAACGGACAATCGTGTACCTTCCAAAGTTTTCCTTCACTAGCTCCTCCATTCCCCTTTTGTGCCTTGCATAACGAGTATCTGCATAAAAAATACTAAGCGAGCCAAAATAAACCAAGTGCTGTTTCCTATCTTGTGTCAGTAGTAAATCCTTCTCCCTTTGATACTCTGATTCTCTTGTCTCTTGAGAGTTACTAACCCCACTAGCAAAAAATAGCAAATCTTCTCTGTCTATTATTGCTGAAGCCACATCCCCTTCTCCGATAATCATAAGTCCTCCTTACCATTTAATACCCATTTCTTATAATACTTTTCCCTTAGTATCTTGATTTCGGGCCTCTGATGTAATGGGTCAATGTTTCTTTCAGCTAAAAGCTCATACTTATTAGTTGGTACTACTACCAATTCAGCTTTTACTGTATGCTCCCACCACCAATCTTCTATTAGAAACCAACTAGGACAAGCTTTAAGATTAACTCCTAAAGAATGACCTTTATTAGCCATCATTATAAAGCCGCAAAGATAATCTACTATTATTGGTTTTTCAGCTTTATTGCCATAGTGCATTGATGAGTTATAGTAATTCGTGCCATCAAATATTCTTCCCTGTACACCAACAATTCTATTTGGTTTTAAGTGTGGTAATAAATCTTTAACAAAACCATCTTTAGGCATTACATCATCATCAGCATAAAGAATTACATTGTTGTCAGCTAATTGAGATAGACTAAACTTTGCTGTAGGACCAAGATTCTGACTAGAAGATACTACTAAAGCGGTCAGCTTAGTCTTAAAACTGCCTGAATTGTCCCAAACTATGACTTGATTAACTTCTTTTTGGTCTAACCAAGCCTGAATAATCTTTTCGAGATTCTCAAACCTTTTATAGCAAACTATAATTACTGTTATTTTCATTATTATTTCTTTTTTATACCCCACAAATAATCATATATATAATAAGTAAAGACTTTAACTATCGTATATGTACCTGTAATTTGTGTAACCTTACTAAATTCTCCTGTAAACAAATATACGATTAGTCCGCCGATACCCATCCCTAAGATTACTTCATAAGTAATAGCTTTTAGCCAATGTTTGGGGTGTTTTAACCAAATCCAAAGCCTTTCATGTAAATAAAACACCAATAAGAAAGTAGTGTGATGTATGGCAGTAATATAAGTAGTGGTTATCCATTGTCTTGTAAAGAAAAATGTTATTGATGCTAGAATAGCGACACCCAGTATTCGCCAGACAATGCTTTTTATAATTGATGCTTTGTAACTTGTTTTCATTTAGTTTGCTCCTTCCATGACTTTTTAATTTCTTTTTTAATTTCTGTTGAAGATTGACCGCCATAATAAGGCATAATGATTACCTCCTTGTTTAAAGATTTCATAACTTTTAGGGATTCTTCTAATGCTTCTTCTGTGTGGCTAGTGCTTTCAAATAAGATATCCGCAATCCTACTAGCGTTTGGTAATGGTGAATATGTTTCTTGGGATACAGCAATATCAACACAACTTAAAGCGTTAACCATTCTCAATCTTTCATCAAACGATACGATTGGTTTTGGTTTCTTTTCCATTACCGCTTTATCAGTTAATACTCCGACCACTAATTTGTCACAAAGAGATTTACATGCTTCTAAATGATTCAGATGCCCCACATGGATTAAATCTGCACAAACATATGCGTATCCTATTTGCATCTTGGTTGCCTCCCATAAAACTTAGCGGGTTTACATCCCCATAATTTTTCTTCGTTAATCATAGTATCTTTCGGTACCTCTTTTAATACTGGTAACCCTATCTCTATTCTATCGTAATTATGACGCTTTAACCAAAGTTTTTCTTTAGAAATACAACTACCATAATGGTAAATATGGCAATCAGGCAACTTCAAAGGATATACTGGTGTCTTTCTAGCTACTACTTTATCCTCACCCTTAAAAAGCATTTCATGGACTCTATTTTGGTAATGATAATGGATTCCAAGTTTAAACACTCTACATTGAAAATCAGGGTATAACTCAGGATTAAAATGTTTATTGTCTTTTACAAATTCTATTCTAGGTAGCCATATAAACTCATTGTCTTTTAAGTATTGCTTAATTATTCTTATATCTTTTGGAAACATGCTTTCATCTGCATCTAACATAAACAAATGAGTGTACCCCAATTCCTCTGCTGTCTTAATAACTAGATTCCTAGCATCTGAGTAATTATCATTCCACTTCCTGCCGATAATAGTGAAGTCATGTTTTTTGAATACTTCTTGAGAGCCATCTGTTGATTCAGCATCAACTACAATAGCACCATCAAAGCAAGGCCTAACAATAGGCAGATAATGCTGTAGTAATTCTTTGTCGTTATAATTTATCATCCCTAAGCAAAGCTTCATTTAATTGCCTCCAATTTTTTAAGAATATCCCCACCGATAACTTCTGTATCTAAACTATCTTTAATGAAAGCTTTAGCCAACTTTCCTTTTTGAGCGAGTAATTTCCTATCAGAATATGCTTCTAACATCGCTTTCTTTAATTGTTTAACATTTATATCTGCCCATAATTGCTGTGAGTTATACCAGGGTACATGTGCCATATTTGAAACTTGGGTCCATTCATAATCAATAAGCCAGGAGTTAGTATTATCAAAAAGCTCGTGGACACCGCCGAAGTTAGTTGAAATAATAGGATTGCCAATAGACATAGCTTCTACTTGTGGTAAGCCCAATCCTTCCCCTCTGTGAGTCGATACAAAACAATCTCCCGTACTATGAATCCTCATCATGTCCTTATTACTTAAAACTCCCAATACTAAGAATACTTTTGGATAGTGGTTTAGTTTAAGCTCTTGTTTCCACTTATTAATATCATTTCTAATCATTTCTCTTTCAGACTCGCTAAAATTAGCCTTATAAACCTTTAGCAATAAACACACATCTTCCTTACCTTCAAAAGTTTTCCAATATGTTTCAAGTAACGCTTTAGGATTCTTTCTTTCTGTCCATTGAAAAATAGAATAGAAAGTAAACCCATCAAAATCTTTAATCTTGAGTCTGTTATATTCACGTCTAGTTGTAGTTTCGATAGGAATTTTAATAACCTTAATAGGCTTATAAACCCCACTATGCCTAAAAGTATCAGCATGTATTTGTGAAAATGTCCAAATTTCCTCCATATTATTCATAGCATCAACCCATCTTTTATCTAATCCCAATACTTCCCAAAACATTGCACAAATATTGTATTTACCTACCTCATATTGAAGTGCTGCTTGGTCAGGAGTAGTCATCATTATTTTAATGTCATAATCTATCTTTTTCTTCTCTAGTTTCTTAGCCAATTCCCCGCCCTCGCCGTATTCTTTAATATCTGATTGGTAAATCAAAACCTGTGTGGTTACATTGATACCAGCTTTGTGCATAGCCAAAAGCAATCTCCTGGATGCTTGAGCGTATCCACTATGATCCAGGAAGCATGAAACAAATTTAACATTCATTATATTTCCTCCACTTTTAAAATATTACCAATTACCTGCTCCCCTAATTTAGCTATAGGTATGCCCTTTTTAGCTTCATATTTATTATTAAAATTAAACTTAGCTAAAAGCACTTTCCACTTCTCTGCTGTCTGCTCCATACTGTAATTCTTTTCAACCCATTTAGCACCTTCTCTAGCCATCTTTAAAACCATTTCTCTATGCTCATAGGCATATCTCATCTTCTTTTTTAAATCCTTTAAACTAGGCTCAATCATTAAACCAGTATCTACACCTTTAAATCTTCGGTACATTGCTGGTTTTAAACAATCAATCTTCACATCAAGGAAATACTTGTCGTTAAAATACTCACTCATTCCTGAGCCATTGGGTACAATTACAGGAGTACCACAAGCCAATGCTTCCAATGGCGGTAAACCAAAGCCCTCGCCTCTTGATGGGAATACGAAACAATCTGATTTATGAATCAACTCTGCTAAAAGCTTCTTTGAAAGTGTCTGTTTAATAACATCTATATTAGGGTACTGACTTTTAATAACAGGGAATGGAAGATTTACTTTGTTTGTTTTAAGAATTAATTTAACTTTGTCTTCTTTAGTAAATTCTTCTGTAAAAGCCTTAAAAACTAAATCCCAGCCTTTTCTAGTGTTAAAAGCATCATAGTGTAAAAATGTAAATGGCTCGTCAATCCTAATCTTATCTCTATATTGAAAAACATTACTATCGTAACCTAGTGGTATTACTTCAGCATCAATCCCAGCATCTTTAAACGACTTCTGACAAAATTTAGCTGGTACTACTACCTTATCTGCTTTCTTTAAATGCTCCACCCAATCACCAGGTATCTTAGTGGATTCAAACATTGTGTAAATGATTTTAACTGGAGTTTCTAGTTTATCAATACCATAAGGATATGAATATAAAATCCCCACGTGTTGATTGGAATAATTTAATGATACCCTAATTCCCTTATTTCTTAAGGCATTAAGAAGTACCTCATGAGATTGACCGTAACCGTCTGGCGTTGAAAAAGAGGACCTCAAATAAACAATAGAAGATGTAGCAACAACTCCCTTAGTTACTTGTTGGTTTCTGAAATCCTTCTTTTTAAGAAAACCTGACAGCTCGTCTTCAGTGAGTTGTCTAAAACCTTTAGTAACAAGAAGCTCTTTTAACATATTCTTGTCTGTTACCTCTACTATTTGATTACTCGGATTTCTTAAATACATATTTTTTTCTCCTTACGTATCGTCTAGCTTCCTAGTGTTTTAATACTAAGAAGCTAAACTTTAAATACTTACTATCTTCACACTAATGCCTAAGCATTTGTGTGATATAGGTCTATCATATGCTCGCTTCTCAAAACCTGCACTCCCCAAAGTACGTCTAGCGTAATTTGTGGTGCTAAAGCGTTAGCATCGTAGGACATTGTTACACGAATCGAAAGACCAGTTTGTGGGTCATTTACCACAGCTTGTCTTGCCCCTCCAAATACCTCAGCATCCATAGGAAGCGGTCTAACCGCCAATCCCATTGCGGATTTTGCGTAAAGTATAGGGTGGTAAGTACTAGGTGTACCAGATGTCTTTACCATCTGTGATTCAAAAATGTTGAATCCTGCTAGTCTTGCAATTGAGCCTTCAATAACTGGTGCTGCGCTACCCAAAACTGATGCGTCAGTAAGAGGTAAGTCCTCTACTGCGTACTCATCAAGCCATGCGTACAAAGGTGCGTTTTGAGGCACTTTGTTGGTTACAAGTGCTCTACGACCTCCCCTCAAATCTGCTAATGAAACGTCTGTACCTGCGTCTGTTGCGGTACCTGCTGAAGCGTAAAGTGATGCGAGAGAGTCTTCAACTGCCTCTGCCAACACCATAGCTGCATCTTCCATATAGCCTTCAATTACATTTGGTTTAGAGAAAACACGAGCTACGTCTTCTGGTGAAAATGTAACTTCCTTGTGCTTATCCAACGTAACAGTCACCTCGTCATCAGATGGTGTCTGTCTAGTAACATCGCTGTCTTGAGTTTTATCGTTTACACTCAATGCGCCTCTCTTAGCAATATTGATTCTATCTCCATATTTACTAATTTCGTCAGCATCAAAGTCCACTGTAACTGTGTTAATAAGATTCAAATACTTAGGTAAGTACCCAAGTGCCTTATTAGCCCATACTTCTGGAATATGATACTGCAATTCTGTTTGTGTTAATCTGTCTGCCATTTTTTATTCACCTCCCTAAATTAATGATTTATTTTTTATAATCAACTCTGCCTTCTTTAAAAGCAGCGTCTACTTCATCCTTATGTTTAGTATACCAACTGTGGTCCTGCATTTTAACCCTAATGTCAGAATACGCATAAAGAGTCTTGTTTCCCTCCGTATTATCGGGATTAACATTAGCCCCAATATTTTTAGAAGGCTCACCAGTAATTAGATAAGGTTTAGCTTCTGCTAGAGTCTTAACAACATCTGCTGCGTTGATTGGCTGCCCATTCTCGCCAAGTTGGATAGTATTAATATCAGTCAACTTAACCGCTGCATCAGTATCTTTAATTCCCAGTTTTATTGCTTCCTCAATTATTGACCTAGTTTTTGTATTCAAAGTTAATTGCTCACTAAGAGATTTCAACTCCAAATCTTTCTTCTCTGCCAACTCTTGCCACTTTTTTTCCTCTTTGAGTTTTGCTTCTTTAGCTTCTTCTTGAGATTTGTTGAATTTCTCCAACGCTTTCTCGGCTTTAGTTGCTCGCTCATTTAAGTCTTTGAATCGTGGGTGCTTAAATGCCGATTCCCACTGCTCATCACTTAAAGCAGCATCTTTATTACTAGCATTCTGAGGGTTATCAGTATTTTTTTGCTTTGCAGCTTCAGCGTCTGCCGCTGCTCTCTCAGCTTTGGTTTTTTCTTCTTCTGTACTCATTTTTTAATTCACCTCCTTTAGTGTCATGTTTTACAGGACTTGTACCTGTAAAGGATTTAATAATCAAATTATAGCATACGTTTATTTTTCAAATTGCTTTTTATCTTTTACTTGCTTATCTTTATCTATAGTATTATTAGAATTGGCCTGGTCATTCACTTTAGTATCAACCGCTGCTGGCTTAACAGGTAGCCCAAACGCTGCCACATTGCTCTTCTTCTCCTGACTAATTTCCTCAATAATAGCAACAGCCTCGTCTTCTTCAACACCCTCTAATTTCATAATTGAGCGTTTCTTTGAAGTAAGCCCTGCCGCAACTTTCGTTACCTCCACATCAGTATCCTCTACTACATCATTAATTACACCATCTGGCCATTTAAGGAATGGTACTGTCGGCTCGTCTTTTACTTTACTGCCATTAACTGTATATCCTTTAGCTTTAGAAAGTAATTGACAAATATAGAATACTTCTCTTAATGCCTGGTCATAATAAAGTTGTTTTCTATTTCTCTTAGCAAGAGTACGAATCAATCTCATCTTTAATGCTCTGCCTGATTCAGCTTGTCCTTTACCCATGCCTAATACATCAGGCGATGTTTCACTAAACATAAACATAAATTCAACGAGCTTATCCACTTCTTTAAAAGCAGAATCAAGATTAGCATTCCAAACGATGTATTCAGGTTTAACACCATCTTTATTCTTCATCTCAATCATTCCGAAAGCCTCTTTCTTTACCTGCCCATTTTCATCCAACACGCCTTCTGGTACTGCGAGAATTGGGTCTGAGTGTTTATCTAGGATATTATCGGTTTTAGTCATTCTGTTATTAACAGCAAACATTAAACCTTCGATATCTTGATAATCTGATACACCCCAATAATGGCCCGAGTATCTAAAGTTAGGCACGTGGACTAAAAGATTTTGCTTAATACCTGTTTCAACTGAATCAATATAATTAGTATTTGCTAACTTATTGTAATCCTCTATTGATACGTTTAACCCAATGTTTCCCTTTTCATCCACCTCGTTACACATAGTCGTAACAAAACCTGGTGAATGTATTTCTCTTAAAAGATACTTATCCTTACTCACTTCTTCAGTCCAAGCTAATTCTTCAACTGTTGGTTTCTTTCTTGGATTGCTTGGGTCTAAATGAGGGAAGTAAATAGCAGGATTAATATCATCTATCTTAATCTCACCGTTTTCAATTCTAATTTTATATAAAGCATCGCCTTTAGCTGAGTTAGACATGGAAGACTCATAATTGAGTGTCTGTATTTGATTAGTAAAATATAAATCTTCCAACCATTCTTGGTTGTTTTCAGTAATAATTTGAATTTCCTCACCAAAGAGTATGTCTGCAATAACTTTTGAAACTAGCCCTGCAAAG
>Ga0207997_1001688_pt1 | contig 11347 bp, 16 predicted proteins | sample AntAceMetag02UKN_FD_184777 | JGI IMG/M metagenome (GOLD analysis project Ga0207997, IMG submission 184777) | Saline lake microbial communities from Ace Lake, Antarctica - Antarctic Ace Lake Metagenome 02UKN (SPAdes) (version 2) | ecosystem: Environmental > Aquatic > Non-marine Saline and...
ACAGTACATAATAATATTAATTACGGTATCTGGGCGATAATATTTTTAATGTTTGTGCGAGGTGGAAAATGATAGAATTTTGCAAGTGCGATCAACAGACTATATTTGTCGGAAATAAAGATACAATAGAAGGCAGGGTTTATTTCATCTGTTCTAATTGTAAGAAGCCGATCAGCAGGGAAAACGAAATGCAGTGCAATATAAGGAAAACATGAACAATACATTCTCAGTAATTATACCTACACACAACAGGCCGGAAAAGATACTCCGCGCGGTTAAAGCCGTGCTTAATCAAACATACGGGCATTGGGAATTGATTGTCATTGATGATGGTTCGAATCCTATGCCCGAAGCTATTTATAAAATACGCGATCCTAGATTAAGAATTATCAGACAGTCAGTACGCCATCATAAATTAATAGCCAGGAACATGGGCATGAAGATAGCGATAAATAGTTGGATTTGCTCAGGGGACGATGATGATTATCATATACCAACTTACCTTGAAGAATTTAATAATGCCATTAATGAAAATTTGAATGATAAAATTGTTAGGGGTATATTTGTATATCAATGCGGTGCTGATTTTTATAAAACAATAGATGGCAAGCAGACTAAATTAAGAACCTTACCGCCTATGAAATTCCATAAAGATAGGCGCTTTGAACATCTCGATGATGGGCTTGGTTTATATCCTCATTTTCCATCAGGCAGAATTACAATGGGCATGTTTATATTCCATAGAGATTGTTTAAAGACAATAGGTTACTTCCCCCATGTCTGGACAGCCGGGGATTTCGCTTTACAAGCTGATATCCCCGGTTACGGCATGCTGTCTCCGCAGCCGCCAAGATTTCCAAAAGCAAGATGTCAGGTCATGGGTAACCCGTTCGGTGACGATTATTGGCTGTTCTATAAGCTGACAAGGCATTTTCAAGTAGGAACGATCGATAAAGTATTATATATAAAGGAGTGCAGGTAATGGAAAAGAAAACAAGTCCAGCAGGAGCAACAACTCGAGCTTCAGGGCAAGTAGGCACGAAGACCATTATAAAAAATGCTGATGGATCTGATATCATTAATAAGCCGCCAAAAAACAAAGGGCTTCCTCCGCGCGGTATGAAATTAGGCAAACATTTGAAAAAAGGATTTGATTTTGTAAAGTGGTCTGGTAAGAATCTTAAAGGATATGTTTTTAAATTTTTAAAGCAGCAGAAGCAAGGGTGCTTGGTTTGCGGCACTCCATTGATTTATAATAATTCAAAACAAATGAGGCTGTACTGCTGCAAGGCTTGCAGGTGGGCAAGGCATAACTTAAAGTATTTGCAAACATCAAGGGGGCATAAATGAGCGAACATAAATGGACACAGGAAGAAATTGATATTCATATTAGGAATAATTGTAAAAATGAATATAGCGCAATGGTGGTAATAGCAGGCTTACATAAAAAACTGTACGGTACATTTCCCAAAATAGGAATGTCCGGAGAACAAGGGGAGTGCGCAGAGTTTGTATACAGCAAGCTACCCGATGCGGAGGCGAAATGAAAATTAAATCTTTTGTGACGGGGGTAAATGGTTTTGTGGGTTCGCATTTAGCAGAATATTTATTAAGCAAGGATGAAGAAGTATCCGGGATTAAAAGGTGGCGGTCTCCTATGGATAATATCGATCATATAAAAGAGAAGTTATTTTTATATGATTGCGACCTATTAGAGCCGGCGAATTTACGCGAAGTATTGCTTACCATTAGGCCTGATTATATTTATCACCTTGCGGCCCAATCTTATGTACCTTACTCATTCGAAAATCCTACACAGACATTAGAAGTCAATGGTGTTGGTACCATGAATTTATTAGAGGCTGTTAGGGAATTAAAAGCTACTGAAGGCATCGATCCTGTAATCCATATCTGCGCATCGAGTGAGGTTTACGGCCAGGTAAAAAAAGAAGAAACTCCTATTACTGAAAACCAGCCGTTCAGGCCGCAGTCTCCGTACGGCGCAAGTAAAGTAATAGAAGATGTCTTAGGATCAATGTACCATAGAATTTATGGACTGAAGACTTTTGTTACAAGAAGTTTTACCCACAGCGGCCCAAGGCGCGGAGATAAATTTTTCATATCCGCGTTCGCAAAACAAATTGCTGAAATCGAAGCAGGGAAAATGGAACCTATTGTTTATGTCGGCAATTTAGATTCGGTAAGGACTATCATGGATGTACGAGATACAGTTAAAGCGTACTGGCTGCTGGCTCATGATAGGGAGTTTGGTGAAGCTTACAATATCGGCGGTGAAAGAACTGCTACTATAAAACAGGTCCTAGCTATTTTACTTACTCTGTCTACCTATAAAGGTGAAATTCAAGTAAAAGTACGGCAGACATTACTACGGCCTAAAGACGTTACCTTGCAGATTCCTGATTGTTCTAAATTAAATAATAGGATTGGTTGGAAACCGGAGATAATGCTGGAGAAAACTTTATTAGACACATTGGATTTTTGGAGGGAACGAGTATGAAGAAAGTACTCATCACGGGCATAAACGGGTTTGTGGGAAGCCATCTAGCCGAGCATTGTTTAAGCAAGAACGCTAAAGTATTTGGTTTAGTAAGACATAGGTCGAATTTAAAGAATATCAACCATTTGCGCGGCAAGATAGATTTGCACGAGGGTGATGTTGAGGACATAGCTTCAATGCATACAGCTATGGACGCGATTAAGCCTAATATTGTATTTCATTTAGCTGCCCAATCGTATGTACCTTATTCTTGGACTACGGCGGCTAAAACAATGAGCACAAATGTTATAGGCACGGTGAATGTTCTCGATGTAATCAGAAGAGTCGTCCCCCAAGCTTCAGTATTGGTTATAGGCAGTTCGGAAGAGTATGGTTTAGTTAAAGATGGAGAATGGCCGATAAAAGAAGATAATCCTTTAAGACCTCTTAGCCCGTACGGGGTAAGCAAAGTAGCTGAGGATATGTTAGGCGTGCAATATCATAGAAGTTATGGTTTGAATATAATAGTGTCCAGGGCATTTAATCATTCTGGGCCTAGGAGAGGTAAAGAGTTTGTAATACCAAGTTTTATAAAAAGGGTGTTGATAGCAAAGAAAAGAAGATCTGAGATATCTGTTGGGAACCTTGATGCTATTAGAGATTTTACGGATGTAAGAGATATAGTTAAAGCTTATTGGTTGCTGGCAACAAAAGGTAAAGCAGGAGAGGTGTATAATATATGCAGTGGAAAAGGTTATCCTATGTCGGATGTTTTATACAGGATTATAAATTATATAGACTCGTCTTTAAACGATAAAGTTGTTACAGACAAAAAATACTTACGTCCATCCGATGTACCTGTATTGATCGGGTCGCATGAAAAGATAACAAGTGAATTAGGCTGGTATCCGGAGATACCTTTTAATACAACGATAAAAGACATGATAGAATGGATGAGAGGAATGTAGCAAAATGAGAATTAATACCGGATATGTCAAGGTAGGGGAAACAGCAAAAAAATTAATGAAAGACGTGTTAGATTCTTCGAGAATATCATGCGGTAAATATGTTCATCAATTTGAAAAGATATATGCCAAAAAGCATAATGTTAAATACGCAATTGCCGTAGGATCCGGAACTGAAGCCGACTTAATAGCATTGCTGGTATTAAAAGAAACAGGGGTATTAAAAGACGGAGATAAGGTGTTATGCCCAGCGACAGTGTTCGTATCTGTTGCAAATGCTATAGTATACGCTGGCTTAACTCCAATATTTGTTGATGGCGATCCGTTCAATATGGATTTAAACGAAGTAAAGAAAGCAATAGATGAATTTGACATAAAAGCTATAATAGCTGTTCATTTTTCCGGATTACCTTTAGATATGGAAAGACTAAAGGTAATTGCCGGTGATATTCCGATAATTGAAGATTGCGCGTGCGCACATGGCGCTATAGCGAACAATAAGATCACGGGAAGCATAGGGTTGCTGTCTACATGGAGTTTATACGTCGCGCACATAGTAACTGCCGGCGGCGGCGGTGTAATCGGCACAAATGACGCTAATCTAGCTGAAATGGCGTATTCATTACGTGCGTACGGAAGATCATGCACTTGCCAACCGTGTGTTATCAATATTAGTGGCGGTATCTGCACAAAAAGGTTTAAAAACGGCGTTGATACTCGTTTTAGCTATAATCGGATAGGCCTACATAGCAGAATGACAGAGATGGAAGCGGTAATAGGCATTGATCAAATGGAGATTTACGATGAGATAATTGATGCTAGAGTGGCTAATTTTGCTTATGTAAAAGATATGCTAAGTGATTATATCCCTAAAGATTTTGTAACATTCCCATTTATATCTAAAGACGGGTTTAAAATATCTCCGATAAGCTTTCCTATAATTTTAGCGGACCATATAGACCGAAGTAAAATGATGAATTACTTGGAAAAAGCAGGCATAGAAACAAGAAATTTGTTCTGCTGCATACCAAAAGAGCCGGTTTATAAGGCAATTTGTGCGGAAAACTGTGATAAAGAGTACAAAAACGCTTCGATTATTGATAAAAAGGGGTTTTATATCGGAATACACCAGGGATTAACCAATAACGACCTTAATTTTATTATTGATTCAATAACTAATGCATTAAAGGAGGCTTCATGATGTTAGTAACTATATTAATGGTAAAAGATGAAGTTGATATTATTGCAGCTTGCTTATGCGATAGATTACAGAAGTTTGATTTGGTCGCTATTGTAGATTCGTCAACTGACGGAACTTCCGCAATATGTAAAGATGTTCAAAACAGGTACCCAGATAGAGTATTATATGCTTGGGACAATACGCCTTTTAGCGAAAAATATTACAGAGGGTTTCTTTACAATATGTTGAAAGACCATGGAGTGACCGATAATGATTGGATTTGGCAGTTAGATACTGATATATTCTTTGAAGGCGATAAAAGCGCTATTATCGAAGCGAACGAAAAAGCAGACAGTCAGGGAGCTAATTGCATTATATGCAAGATAAGGCAATTTTATTTAACTTATGAAGATATTAAACAAAAAACACATTGGAAAGACTTTAAATACCATTCTATAAACTGGCAGTCTAAAATAATTTATAAAGGACTATCAACATTGTATTTAAAAGGTGCTTCGCAAGAAACTCCTACGATTCCTAACGAAAAGAAAGCTACTTTCACTTTGCTTGTAAATCATTATCAATACAGAAGCGTTGACCAGATAAAAAAGAAAGTACCGAGGGCTTTTGCATCTCCTGGGTATGCCCATATAATAACAGATGACTATAAGTATTACATTATAGACAGTGAGTTTTTATCAAAATTAGGAGACGATAAACATAGAAGGCCGCACCATTCATGGCGGTCATTGGTTTCTTTGACAAAGGAGAAAAATGATGCGAAAAAATGAAGGATTTTTTAATAGTATTAGGTATTGGTTAATTGAATTTTTAGCTAAAGACATGCCGATTATTTTAAATATGAATGTTTGTCGCCCTAAAGGATATACTGGCTTGTTATTATTTTTTCCTAATATAAAAAAATCAACAGGTATTTGCAGTAATAATATTTTATATGGTTATGCAGAAGACGTTCAAGCCATTCTTACTCCTAAAAGAGATGTAACAGTAAAGGACTATAAAAATGAAACAAGTTGATATTGTAATCACAACATATAATCGATTGTCTTTTTTAAAGCTTGTGTTCGAATGCATTGAAAGCCAGAACGAACCAGATCATTATAAATACATTATTGCTGATGCAGGATCTACAGACGGCACGCAGGAGTATTTGCATAAGAAATTTACTAATAAAAATAATAATGTATTGCTTTTGCATAGTAATAAAGGGAAACCAATGCCTTTGCAGGACGTTTGGCAGATGTGCTTGCCTGCTATAGAACACAGTATAGCGAAAGAGTTTGTAATGTGTGATGATGATGTATTGTGCTATGGCAAGAATTTCATACAGGAATTAAGATCCGCTATGTACGAATATGATTATGACGTGCTTGCTCCGCGCAGTCCGAATATTACTCAGCCGAGTTTAGATAGAAAACCTTATTCAGTAGATAGAGGAGTTATTGTAAAACCTAATTTAATGGGGACTCATTATCGTTTACATAAAAAAGAAAAAATGCTAGATTCAATACAAAGAACTTTTAATCCAAAAGGAATTATAAGAGATAACATTGAAACTAATTTATTTAAAAAAATTATTGGCAATGGATGTAAAGTAGGATTTTATTTACCATTGCCTGTTTTTGACATAGGTGATTTAGGACAAAGTTATATGTCAAAAAAACCATTGCCTGATGATAATCCTCAAATTAAAAATGCCAAGGAGTTTTTAAATACTGGCTGGTCGCATTTGTACGGTCCTGAGAAAATATTAGAATGGGATAGGATAAGAGGGATTAAATAATGAGAGTTTTAAATAAAATAGTCAGAATATATCAGCAGACTGAAAATCGCGGTAGGGTTGGATATCCTTTAATAGATGAGGATATGCTGGAAGATACTATTTACGAATTATCGGAATTTATACAGGATCATTTAGACGGTAAATTAAAAATTACATTTATAGAAAAATATAAGGAAAAACCATTAGCTAAAAAAGAGGGTATTGAATATTTAAAGGCTGTAGTCAGTGCGTTAGAACAAGCCATGCATTGCAAAAAATCAATATACAGAAAAATGGTTTTCTTTGATGAATCAAAACATTGGCTACATAAAGCTGGAATGTTTGATGGCGATTTAGGTAAAATTCACAAAGTATTAAAAAGGGGGCATAGACACGGATGGACAAACGATCTATTGACATAATCATACCTACGTTTGACAGGAAAGATTTTATAGAGATGCTTCTTGATAATATAAAAGATAGGGCAGGATTTCCGCATAGAGTGATAGTTGTTCTGCAGCCTTCAGACTATGATACTGCTTTTTTTCTTGAAAACAATAAACACTTGTATGATGTTTTAATTGAAACTAAAGAAAGGATGTATTTAAGCCAAGCGTTAAATCTAGCATTAAACAAAGTTGAGTCTGAAGATTTTGTGGTAATGAACGATGATACTCTTGTAGGCACTGATAATTGGTTGGATAAATTATACACTGGTTATAAAAATGATAATTGGTTCGCCATGCTTCCTTATATAATTCCCGATCAAAAGCATAAACTCGACCTGGAAAGCTTAAATAATAATATAGTACGCGCGAACGGTCATTGGAGCAGTTGGTGTAGGATACAAAACACGAAGAAAGTGCGTGATTACGGCGGATTCAAATTATGGTTGCGCCATGGCAATAGGGATTTTGAAGGCGGTACTTTTGGCAACATGGCTGCATATTACAAACAGCTTATCGGACGTCATTACGGAATTAAAGCTATAGATCTATCAATTATATGGAAATACAAAATTCATGAAGAAATTATACAGTATTTTTTAAATAAAGGAGAATTGCCTTATGAAGTTATGGAGTCATCCAGACGCGGAGACCTTAAAGCTAGTAGAAATAGTAAATAAGACTAAAAGAAATAATTTTTTAGAAATAGGCTGTTATAATTTTAGTATGACGATAAATTTTATCTTAATGAGCAACCAACCTAATTTAGTTATCGCTAATGACAAAATTGATCATAGTCCGGAAACAAGAGCTTTGATCGATAAGTATCATAGCAAAATGTTTCATTTTGTTCTAGGCGATAGTGGGGAAATTGAAACTCAAAATAAAATCAAAGGCATATTAAAAGAAAAAAAACTAGATATACTTTTCATTGACGGCGATCATGGCAGAGGGCATGTTGAAAGTGATACTAATAACTATGCTGATTTAGTTGCTGATGATGGGTATATAATCTGGCACGATACGGTACACGGAGCTCATAAATCGTTCGAGCCGTGGTTTATAGAACAATTAAATAAAAATATATTGATTAATTTATTCTTCGAAGGCGAATCCAGAATCGGTTGGATACAAGGCAAGGAATGGAGACGGTATGTTTCGAGGAAGTGAAATCCAATCGATCCTTTGGGAAAAATTAGTTAAAAAATGCAACGGTGATGAAAAACAAGCATTGGTGATATGGAACGATGCATTAAAGTTATCTAAAAGAACTAAAAAAACATTAATTATTAAAGGAAGGCAATTCGGGATAGCTACTATGGTAGGGTTAGAACGTGAACTTTCTAAAGCAATGGGGGTAAAATGAAAATACTAGTTGTGACAAGGGTTTGGTCTTTTATTGATGATACTATTGACGAGTGGGTAAAACGCGGAGATACTGTTGTTAAAAAATCAGAGTATAATAAAGAAGACGCGGAAAACGCGGATGTACTGTTTTTTGAATTTATTGATAAGTCGTTAGCCGTTGCTTCTAATTGTCCTGTAGGAAGTAAGAAGAAAATCGTAGCAAGATTGCATCGTTGTGAATACTATCTCAATATGCTTCTCAAACTGCCTATAGATTGGGATAAAGTAGATACTTTGATTATCACCAGTAAGTATTTCTACGATAAGATCATTGCAGGGCCTGAGAAGAAAAAAATCGGCGATAAGACTAAGATTGTGCATATCAGGTACGGCGTTGACGATAAGAAATTTGTGTTTAAGTCTAGGCTTCCGCAAGGCAAGAAAGCAACTGTGGGCTGGCTGGCCAAAGGATATGATTTGCGTAAGGATCCCATAAAAGCATTATCATGCTTCTATGCGTTAATGAAGAAATACCCGGAAACGGATTGGGAGTTCATTATGGCTGCAGGCGGCGGAGCTCGCGGCATACCTGAATATAAGAATTATTTATTTAAGAGTTATCCGGAACTAGCCAGTAAAGTCACTATGCTTAGATGGCAAAGCGATGTGAATAGTTTCATGGAGAATTTTGATTACTTCCTTAATACATCTAATAACGAAAGCTTTTGCTATGTTATCGCGGAAGCGTGTTTGAAAGGGATTAAGCCTTTGATTTATAATTTCGAACCGGCAGACACGATCTGGCCGAAAGAATGGATATTCTTTTCAGACCAGGAGATGTTTGATATTATGGAATCTCCGTACGAATCGGAAAAATACAGGCAATATGTTCTTGGTGAATATTCACTTGATGCAGTAGTGAAAAACTTTGATGAGGTGTTTAATGGTTGATATTAACTTTCATCCTATTGTTTCTGAGTTAATTGTATATGAAAATGAATTACCGTTTAAAATTACTAATGAAAAAAAAGTAGTTAAGTACATGCAAGTTAATAGAATAAGAAAATTAACAATCCGTTGTGAAAAAAAGATTGTTGTGATTGAAAATATTGATGGGAAGGAATTAAAATTCAAAGCCCAATTACCAGCGAATTCAAAGGATTTTAAATGTTACTATGGGAGCTGTGAAAATGAATAATAGAGAATTATTAAGGGTGCAGGCGTTAGAACAGGAACAAAAAGAAGTTTTAAATACGTTTATCATACCGGTTGCGTTCGACCATCCGTATGTAGAAAAATGCATTAAGTCCATCCATAAATACAACGAAGGGTACCGCATTATCTTAATCGATCAAACGCCTAACGCTGCAATGTCACATTTGAAAGACATGGTGCATGTATATGTTTCTGTATATAGAAATCTTGGCTTTGCAAAAGCTATGAACATGGGTATACAAATGGCGACCACTCCTTATATAACGCTTTGCAACGACGATATTGAATTCATTAATAAGAGATGGTTCCCGGCGATTATAGACTTATTTGATAAGGCGCCTAATATTTTAGCTATTAATCCAGCCGGTGTAAAAGATATCCATGGCGATAGAACTCAGGATTGGATGCCTTACAAAGAAGAATACACAGAGGAAGATTATAATTATTTATTAACGCCGAAGCCGAAAAACAAACCTCCGTATCAGCCTTCATGGGTGTTTGAAGGTTCTATGATGTTCTGCACTGTGTTCCGATCGGACTCGTTAAAGAATACTGTAGGGTTATTGGATGAGGGATTTTTCCCAGGCAGCGGTGAAGATTACGATTGGTGCATTAGATGTTACAGTCAGCCTAAGTATAAACCAGAACAAGGTGCAGAAGTTCCTTATAAAATTGTTGGTTATAACGGCTCTTGGGTATATCATCATTGGCTGACGTCAAAGAATAAATTTAATTGGGAAGGCCCGAATTTAAAGAAATACAGATTCTGGCCGGGATTCAGAGAAAAATGGATGACAGATACAGAAAAAGATCCGGATATTTACGGCCGTAAACGGCCAGGAGTAGGAATACCTACAATTGTAATGCAGTTGTAATAGTGATATAATTAAAATAGAAACCGCCACTTAACTAAGCCGGCTTAGACACTTAACCGGTGAGGGCTTGTTAAGTGGAAGCCCTGATGCATATTGCGTCAGGGCTTTTTTTATTGGGACGGATTATAAGGTGCAGTCAGTATCTTTTTATCCCAATATTATATTTATAAGGAAGGCATAATAGATGGCTTTTGAAAATTTTAGCACAGGTTGGACAGAGACAGATCCGAATAATCATTTATCTCAAACAACAACTAGAAGTACATTTACTGGATTACATCTAGCTGAAGATGCTTGGTTAGATAGGGATAGTGCCATTAGCTTTACTGGCGATTGGGACGTTGCTTTTGACTTCTATGTAGATAGTGATTCATTAGATATTTCTGGTCTTGGAACAGAAATTTTTGAACCTGCCTTGGTAAATTTTAATGATGGTGGTGTAAATAATGCTTTGGTTGCCGCTTTTAATTGGGGGGATTCAAAGGTTCTCATAAATTTTGCGTTATTTGAAGAATCTGGGTTTACTTATGACTCTGATTATGACAACACAACATTAAGTTTAGATACTACTTATTATGCAAGATATAGACGAGATGAAACTGTCGGTACAAATGGAACACTTTATCTCGATGTATATGGTTCTTCTGCAAATAGAAATAACGATACGAGTCCATTAGTAGAATTGGAAACTGCTATTACTGTGGCTGGTAAAGTAGATATGACCGTTGCCCAAGCCCCACTTGCAGATGATTTTGGTGCTGCCCAAGTAGAGATTACAGGCTATCTTGAAAACCTTGATTTAAGCTATGTGCCAGCAACAACAACAAGTACGACATCAACAACAAGTACATCTACTACTTCGACAAGTACAACAAGTACATCAACAACAAGTACAACAAGTACAACATCGACATCAACGACAAGTACATCAACAACAAGTACAACGTCTACATCAACAACAAGTACAACATCGACAAGTACGACAAGCACATCTACTACTTCGACAAGTACAACAAGTACTACTTCGACAAGTACAACA
>Ga0207997_1001692_pt1 | contig 11324 bp, 18 predicted proteins | sample AntAceMetag02UKN_FD_184777 | JGI IMG/M metagenome (GOLD analysis project Ga0207997, IMG submission 184777) | Saline lake microbial communities from Ace Lake, Antarctica - Antarctic Ace Lake Metagenome 02UKN (SPAdes) (version 2) | ecosystem: Environmental > Aquatic > Non-marine Saline and...
GTAAAAGCTTGGTAAAGTTAACATTATAGTACTCGCCCTTCACCTTAGCAGTTACTACGGCCTTTTTGTCCTTGAGCGAGAGCAAAATAGCTGGCAGTTTGTCCAGAGTGATGCTACCAGTAGCAACACCCAAGCGCTTCAAATTCTGTCCGAAGATACGAGCACCGACTTCTGTGTCAATACCATCGTACTTGTTAATGATCTCACCTTTTTCAGGACCCATTAGGACTTCCAGCTCCCAGTGTACCTGGCGACGATTACTGCTAATAGATCGTTCCAGTACACCACTCTTGATAAGCACCTGTAAAGTACCTATTGGACCGGGAGGTGCATCCACTGCCTTGTTAAAGATATCTGTTGTTTCTTTTTGCTCATTCGCACTGTCGAACAAATCCGGATTAAAAGTTTCTTCTGGCATGTCAATACTCCTTAATGTATGTATGACTGTACTTTCCTATAAGCATCACACGATGCTTTTCATTACTTTGATTTCTTTGATTTCTTCACTTGGTTTGTTACACTCTGCTTTGGAGTGTCTGGGAAATACTCTACCAATTTCTTATAGGAAAGAGGTATCGTGTCAGGTAGCAAACTTGTCCTATCTCCTGCGATAATATTGTTACCAGGAGCGCATCGTATGATACGTGTTTCCCTGATCTCGCCAGTTAATTCCCCAGCGTCATCCACAACAGAGGTTTCTTCTACACAGCAATAAGCTATGATATCAACTAGAGCGCTAAGGATCCTATAACCAGTAGTCATAGTAGCAGGTTTAATCCAATCTACTTTAGTCTTACCAGACTTTATCTCCTGCTCTTTGGAGTGAGAGATAAAGATAGTTCCGTAAGGCCATCTAGTGATCTTACAGATAACTCGTGCAAACTCATCCGATACTGCCTGCCATCCTTTACCCCAGTCTAGATCTGCTAAAGAAGCAACACCAAGCTGCATGCATATATAATCACATGCCATCTTGAATAGTAAGTCTACAGTATCGATAACAATGGTACCGATAGGTGAGCCGTCACCAAAGGTTGTTGGTCGAGTCTCTTCAATCCAAGCACACACAGTGAGGAACTGTTCCCAGTCTGTTATTTGAGTAGGCTCATATACTTCCAACCAATCCAATCCTTCCTCAGTTGCCAAGAACCAAGCTCCTGGAAAATGAGAGGCTAGGGTTGACTTACCTATCTTAGGTGGACCATAGATAAGGATCTTAGCTCTAGTTAAATCCGCTACTGGTTTCTTTTTCTTAACCGGTAAAAAGCTAATGGTTTGAGCTGCGTTAACAGCAGCCTGTACACCATCATCCGTAGTTTCACCAGTCGGTGCATCGATATTATCGGACATTTGTTACTCCTATTCTAGTTGTTATATCTGGTCTTCGGCTTTTTTAATGTGCGCTAAAAACGCGCCAAATGTCTGCATTTGTTTAGCACATTCTTTAACTGTTAATCCTAAGGCTGCATTAGCAGCAGTTAAACGTGCCATGGCTGTTTCAAGAGCGAAGAGTCTAGCACTATCGGTAGACGCTGTGCGCTTGTGTTCATGTCTATGTAGTTTATTTGTCACAACTATGCTCCTTTACTCCGTGAGCTCGATATGTGGCTCGACGAACTTGAACATTTCGATCTCTGGTGTATCAAACACTGAGTGAGGACATCCTGCATCTACCAGATTGCGACATAAAGGTTTATATGGACATCCTGAGTAGGCTCCACAAGCGCCTAAATTCATCTCAACAGTATCTGGCGTCAAAGTATCTAGCCTATGCAGTGTTCGTTTCCAATTGTTTTCCATCCGTATCAGCTTGTCTTCTTCGATAGTGACTGGGAACATAGCGAAATACTTTTCCGTATCGCCACACATAGCCTCAATCATACGGTTTCGTAAGTCGTCCCAATTCTTTCCCACCTTATGAGCAGGCTTAGCCATAACATTATAGTAAAAGCCTTTCGCTGGGGTTAAGCCATGAGAAAGGATTAAATACCACAAAGCCTGATGGTTCATCTCCAACGCATTGCCCCAATCAATAGTACGAATAGAGGAAAGGGCTTTGTGTTCGAGGAGATAAGCATCCAATGTATTTAGCTCCTCTACCTGACCATCTAACTTTCCAGCCATTCGTTTTCGAAACTCATCTGAGGAAGGACCGTCTTTATTTTTATAGTAATGAGGTGTAGCCTCACAACGACAATTCACTTCAGTAGCAATGACCTTGAATGGAAGGTCGTTATAGAAGTTCAAGGCCCAGGCAGTAACACAGGCATGAGCTTGAGCTCGTCCATGCTCCAATTGTGCTGGCATGGAGCCCATAGTCGCTTCAGGTTCTTCATACTTCTTTGCAAAGGAAGCATCGATACCTGCCAAAGCTTGTGGCAATCGTGCTGTAAGATTCTTAGGTAAACTTGGATCCAGTAGTATCTCCATACCTTTATGCACACCTGTGCCTACCACAAAAGGCTTATAGATAGCACGAGGTACCAACCAATACAGGTAACGAAACACATATTGCTGTATACAGTTTTGACCACAGCCAACACTCGATTGTGTTTGTTCCTGCATAGGATGATCAAATATAGTATTAAGATCGTATGGTATATCATCTATAAGTGGCATAACTTTTCCCTTCAGTAAATTGGTACAGTATAGTATCGTCCTAAATCCAAATACGCAGCTTGAACTCTACTTGTCGCTCTGTAGGAGGTAAATCCTTCAGAGCCAAGATCAGAGGCTTCGTCACCTGAGCCATAATAGCTGAGAAAGAAGCTCTAGGATACTTAGCTAGTATCCCTTCCAGAGTGGCTAGAGCTTCTGGATCTGAGAAATAAATACACTTACTTATTCCTGGTAACTTTCGAGGCTGAGCTTTGCCTTCTTCTTGGTTTAATCTACCCATCACGTTCTCCTTAGTTAAAACTCTGTAGTAGAGTACTTATTAATAATTGTCTGTAATCGTTCACTAGTTAAAGCCTTAGCCTGCAAGGCGGTAGCTACTTCTAAATCTCGCATACTATCTCCCACTATGTCGATATGTGTGACATAGCAAGCCAATTGATTTAAACGTATAATACGAGCTTCGGCTTGGTTTCGTTTATTCTGCGAGAAGTCATTAGAGAAGAAGATATTAGTATTAGCCACCGCCAAGTCGTTAAAACCTTCAGAGCAATCGATGGGCATAACGATACATCGTACATTAGGATCCGATTCGAAAGCCTCTAAAGCTTCTGCATCTGGTCCTATAACACACCCATAAGATTCAAGGTTACGACGCAGCAATTCTATTTCGTACTTATATTTTCTCCATACAATAAGCTTTCGACCCGATTGCTCCAGTAGTAATTCCTTTACTGTTTCTATTAACAGTTGTAGTTTGGGATTATGCTTATCGAGCATAATCTGTTCGGCTTCTCCAGTATCTGTATAGTAGAAGCCAGAACAGATTTGCTGTGCTTTTTGGGCTACTGAGATCGCATAATTAAACTCCATTTCTCCTTGTTCTGTAGGCAAGGCCCAATCTTCCTGTAGTTTCTCCAGTAGTACTCGTTGTTGCTTGCTTACCTTGTAGAACTCCATAGTGTAGAGGGAAGTAGGTAAAGCCTGTTGAGCTTTTAACTCTAGCTTCTCTGCTTCTGTAAGCCATACACCAGTACGTCCTAAAGTATCATAATAAGCCTCGTGCTTCTCGAGGTTTAATACGTAACCATAATCAGATTTAATGAACCAGTATCTTAGGAAGCCATAGAAAGAGTTCTGAGTCTCTCGTCGTTCTTTGGCAGTAAGATCTTTCGTAAAAGCTATCTGGCTCCATATCTCCTTTTCGTGCTCAGGTTTCGGATTACCTGTGAGGATTACTTTAGGTATGTGCTTGAACTCAGTGCTTAAAAGTAGCATACTCTTAGTTACATTAGTTGAAGGATTCTTTACAGTAGTGCTCTCGTCTCCAATAAGTATCGTAGGACGAAAATAATACAGAGAGGACATAATCATCCCATACATCGCAGACATAAGACGCTGCAGAATAGTATAAGGAATCACCAAAAACATATGCTGAGCTCGCTCTTGGGTACTGTTGGCTCGATATATCGCCTCTTTATAGGTCATCTCTCTGGTCTTAGGGTCTCCCAATGCGAAGACTGTAATCGGACTATTACCCCACTCTGCGCATCGTTTACTCAGCTCCTTTTGCCATGTATGTACATTACGATTCTTGCAGAATATTACACCACGTACTGCTATGTCTCGTCGCCGTGCATCCTCTAAGGCGTACTGCAAGGCAACCCAACTCTTTCCGGTCCCATAAGGGAGAAATAAAGCCCGCTCACCGTCATGCAGCTCCTGTAATGCTCGTCTTTGATAGCTTCTCATCTCATTGGACATAAGCTATGCACTCCTTTGCATCCTTATCATTTCGTAACAATATATCGCCATTTGCAGTCTTAGCTAGACGAGGATGACGTAACGAACCACTCTTGAATATCTTATTAGTAATCAAGGTCACAACCTTGCCGTTGTACTTAGTGTAGAAGTTAGCAGCTACATCAGTACACCACTCATGTGTGCCAAGCGCAACTCTAGTTAGCGGTACAAGTGAAGTGGAAACATCGCTTTGGTCGGATTTACGGATGTGAGCACCACACACTAGAGTCGCTGCCATTGGCACAGGCTGAGAGAGAGGAGTCATAATACCTGTCTTACTTATTGCTGTGGACATATTGAAATCCATGATCACGTAGTCCACAGCTAATGTATGTTTCAGTTTTAACCAAGTACCTTCGGAGTAGTTTTCATCTAGTCGTTTGATGACCAGACCTTCGTGTTGCTCTGTATATTCCTTAACTAGGTTGGAGTTTATTATACGAGAGGGACGTAACCATGTCCAAGAGTCTTTAGGTAGCGTTCGCTGCCATTTTCGAAGTTCGTATAGACGTTCAGCAAAAATCTCGCTAACCAAACTAACGTCCTCATTTAAAATCATATCATAGATATGCACATAGTTATGCTGTAACACACGTTGATTAGCGACAGCATGCTGACTTCCTATACCAAGCTCACCGATAAAGGAGCAATGACCTGGTGGTATAAGCTCTTTATCCATTAATGACTCGATATGACGCGCTAAATCTGTCACCTGATCGGTTAAGTCATGCTCCGTACGACTTGTGAAACGTGCTTCTCGATACGGACCTTTGTTATACGTATCTATCTGGCACCAAACACCATCATGCTTAGGTTCCACGATTACTTTATCTAAGCTGTCGCCATTATCCTCTAGGTTCTGTAACCAATCTATAGTCTGCTGACGCATCTCAGCTACGCTTGTCCCATCCGGTGCCTTCAATTTTAACTCTTTGCAACCACGATATAACATGACATACTCCCATACGTTTGCAGCCTATCCTACCAATCTATGTTAAATATATTATACTGCAATACAGAAAGAATGTCAACGGAAAAATAAAGTTTTTTGTGGGCTATTTTGCGCAGTAAAATGCCTAGCGTTCCCAAGGAAACTGTAGCCAGCAATCATCTAGGAGTTTATAAGCATAGTATGTAGGTATTAAATGACAAGAGTAGCGTATCCAGAGACAAATGTAGCTGTACCACCGATCTTTATGTGCCTCTGGTATTAGAGGCTCTATATCCTCAGTTATAGTCGTACCTGTATCTATAATATCATCCACAAAGTATAGAGGCCAGTCTCTGTGATTGGGACGTGGTAACACAGCAACTGCCTCTGCAAAACTAGCAGTGGATAGGATATGATTTTTATTACCAGGTATATCAGCATGTGCATGAGATAGCATCACTGCTACCAGCGAGCCACCTCGTGGCATGCCCCATAAGTAACACTCGCTAGGTAGTTTCTGAGCTAGGTTACTCACCGCTCTCTCGACCTCAGGCCAATCGAGTCTCTGGATCTGTTGCTCTGGATTTCGTGTAGTCATGGTATGCCTTTCTCTATTCGAGTAAAAGAAAAGGTAGCTCCTGGGTTACAGAAGCTACCTCCTTAGTAAAAAGTGAGCTCATACGTTAGTGTTGTATACGCTTACTTATTTGGCTTTCGCTGTTCCGGTTGCAGGAGTTGCAGGCTTCGCTGTCTCAGGAGGCAACTCAGTAACAGCGACTTTACCGTTAGCCAACGTGACACCTGTCATGGTAGCATCGTAGTTAGCAGCAGCCAGCGCCTGATTCAGAGCTCTGACACGCTCTTTGACTTCGCCAGCTTTATAACGGAAGAACAGTCGACCTGCGGCCTGGGCTCTCGAAGCCACTTCCAGAACACTGACACCCAATAGACGACCGTTTTCGCTCGTCTTATGCATAACCCAGAAACCTCGCGCTGAACCAGTACGAGGCTGGCTAGCTTCGGCAGGGGCTATAGTCGGAGGAGTCTTCAGATACTGAGTGAGAGCAGCCCACACCAAATCGTTTGGACGACAATTCAACTTGAGTGCCAAGGCGTCCAGGGTCTTTTTCAGGGGTTCTCTGGTTACGGACACGTTCAACGTAATGTGATTGTACTTGGATTCAGCCATGATCTTAATCTCCTAAAGTAAGTAAAAAGTAGTAACTTTCAAATCTATATGCACTATCCTTGATATTCAAAAAAAGTCAACGATAAAATCTGAGAAATATCAGATTTTTTTCAACACTTATCCAAGATCTTGTTCGTCTTGTTCATTGACTTCGTAGGGCTCACCATCAGCCGTTTCGTGACTGAGGAACTCTATGTCCGCGCTCAGCATAACACAGCCTCGAGGTAGACTGCTTGAATCTACCATAATCACTCGAACTGGGCTAGGGTTACCATCGATATCGTGGTCCTCTGCAACGAAGATATTCTTGTCTGCGTTATTACCATCGTGTGTACGGTGACATATGATACTTGTCTTCATAATTAGGTTCCTTCTTGTAAGAGTTCTTCATTAGAGCCTTAGTCGATACGTTACGCATTGGTGTCCACATACACTCCTTTCGTTGGATCATCCAGGCTGCTAGTTAGTCCTTCCCATTTCAACACATCCGATAGAGCGTCGATATAGCCGAACAAACGTACCATTTGCATCTGCTTTTGCTGAGACTCAGCTGTAGGGAGCTTAAGAGATTTAAACTCATCACTCAACTTATTAGCCTTACGTAAGGCTCGTCTTTGCTCCGACTTTATCATACGCTTCAACATAATCTCCACTGGATACCTCGCTTTCGTCCGCGACATTGCGGTGGTCATAATATATATAAGGCTCTGCCAGGTTGCGAAGCTGGCTAGAGTATCACGCAGCAGAGCCTCTCTCATTGCTTGGTGAGCTACAGTACCGCGAATGCGTTGAGTCCTACTTTGACCACTCGACCTTTATACTGTAGCGTGGTTGCTTGATTGCCATGTGTGCTCGCAATCACTGTGGACTTACCACTCTTACTTGGCTGTGGATTTACCAGTATCTTAATACACAGCAACCGCTCTGGCGTGTTCGTTAGGTTCGCTTCTTCGAATTTGATTTCAACTATACTACTCATGTTACGTCTCCTTAGGTTAGGTATCATTGTCGATATCACGACTCATTAGTCATCTCTACCAGAGGGTGTGACACCAAAGAACTCCTGTACTATTAGCAGCAGCTCATCTTAACCCATCGCTGCATACTTGATAGAGTCGATGAGTCTTGGTATCACCTCCTTGAACATATTCTCCATGGTTTTACTAGCTTGAGCTGTATAGGAGATTTTACCTATAAGTCTTGGTTTTTGCTCATCCCATGCCTCTATCTCAACCTCATCCTCCGTAGTTGTCATCTTAACCACGATATGCACAGGGTCAGTCTTACAATTAATATTCCTGTATCCTATACAGCATAATTCTCGTGTGGTACGTTCAGTAATCATATCAGTTGCTCCTTGTTTTGCCTTATCTCATTAGGCGTTTCGAGGCTGCTACTGCACCCTCTGGGTCTTGTGCTTTTAGTTTATTTATACGTTTAAGCCAATAGCCTCCACTTGCTCCTAGAAAACGTGGATCGCCTACAGGAGCGAATCTCCAAGCATAGAGGAGACTCTCGTAGCTTAGACTATCGATACTTTCTCTTACGTCTGATGTTAAGTGCATCATCGTCTCCTTGCTGGATATGTCGCTATCCATTTGGTTGTTTATGTGTGCCTATAGGGTACACTATCCCACTATATATCTAGACCTATAGGCATCCTTATTGGCCTTACGATACCATTATACCACTATGCTACGGTAGTATCACACTATGCCTTGATGTTATGCAGCTGACGCTGATGGAGCCGTTGTAGTTATCAATCAGCCACTGTTGAATCCAGTAGTAGGCATCGTGATCTGTGAAGGGTACTGTCATCACGATCCAGAAGCTCGTACCCTTAGCTACCTGCTCTCTCAGCTCCGCAGGGAGCGCTGTGTAGTCGATATATCGCATGTGGGTTAGTGGGGACGCAACTTCAAATAGTCCATCTTTGGCCATCATCTTTGGTGCATCCCCATCCGTTGCATCAGCATGTACCCACGCCGTATACTCTTTAATTGTTCTTTTCATGGTTGTTACCTTTGGTCCTTTCTTGTTTAGATCTCTCTGGATCTATCTGGTTATCATTGATACCGTTTATATTGGTATCCTATATGTTACGCTCCTCTAGGATAGTTAAAACGAAGTCCAGTAAGGTATCTTCCGATATGGTTTCGCTCCCATCCTCTGTGTTATCGAGCAGACCTGGCAGATACTTTACCAAATTGAATAGCATAGTTTCTATACTATCCAGTCGATCTTGTATCAACAGTTGCATTAGGATGAATCTGGCCTTCTGTGGATCTTTCAGATTCGTTCTGGTAATGTTGACAACACTTTTATGCAGGGTTGTCTCCAATTGTTTAATGACCACTTCGGTTAATGCACACATAGTACACGTCCTTTCAATTCAATAAATGATAATACAGTACTGCTTACATACATAACATAAACGGCTGGATAAGCTGCGATCTTATCCGATGGGCTAGTTACCATCTGTATTTAGACGCTACAAGCCGTATAGAAAGGATATATCGTATTATTAGCCTCCTGATTCTAACTGTCTGTTATGCTCATAGTCGGCTTCGTCCTCATCGATCTCGTTTGGGCTCTTCTGGATATCTTCGTAGTTTAACCAATCGACTACTCTCTGTACGCTCCCATATGCATGCATTGGAACCATATTATATAGGTATTGTACGATATCATGCATACACGATTGGGTATTTTCATCTGCGTGACTGAAAGACTCCATCAGGTTGTTTTCCAATATGGCTCGCACACAACCACCTGGAGGTACTCGATTAGTCACATATTGGTCTATTTGGTATTGTATATTACTGGGTATCATTTACTTTATCCTTTATAGTTCGTAACCTTAATGTCCATAACGTACACTATCTTCTGGAGCGTTTTGATAATCTTCAATTGTCTCGACCAGGAATACTCACTAAAGTATCCGGACTTCCACTTACGTAGCCCATTAAATATAATCAAGTACTCTTCTAAACTTACTTGGCCTCGTTTGTTTATTATCGGCTTAGTAGGGATACTATCCCAATCGACCAGACCGCTACTGCTATATTTCTTAAAGTACGGGTAGAACACTTTCACTCTGAGCTGTTTTAAAACTAGCTCATCCTCTATGATTTGTTCCATATCATATATGGCCCCTTCAAACACATCCGCCTCATCACCAACGGTATGGATTTGGCCATGCACATCTGTCCATGTTTTGTTTGTTTTGTACTGTTTCATACTACACACATCCTTTCTGTTACATTTGTTACATTTGGTACATTTTTTAATATTTGTATACATATTATTAAATATATTATATATTATTTTATTGATATCCACAACGGTTAAATAAAATATATTTTATGTATTATTTGATCCAAGAGGAACTTTATATTAAATATATTGGTCCATCTGATATATGTAGAGTAGGTAGAAACTATAATTAGCGTTATACCATCCCGTGACATCATGCCCGTGACTTAACTGGATAGGTGAGTCGATATGTCGCTCCGGCTCGGACTATCCGGTCCGGACCTGGAGGGACTTTGTTTAACTTTGAAGGATACGGTTTAACCTAAGGAAACCTAAAAGGTGAGTCGATACCACGACCGGACTATCCGGACCGGACCGGATGGTTAAGAGCGGTTCGAGTAGTATATATCCTGAGTCGATACGGCATTCGATATCTGGTCTATCCGGACCTGACACGAGTCGATATATCGCGATAGTTCCGGTCTATCCGGTCCTTTTAGGATCTTATTCCATTCTTTATTCTTTAACATTATATATATATATTTATTTCATATATTAATTATATTATGGCCATAAAATATATTTAATATAAAAATTATATTTAATATAAAAATTAAACAAGATATAAAATGTTCTCCCTCCTCCTAAAATTATATATTATATATATTTTTTATCTTATATATTTAATATCTTCTTTATAAATAAAAAAATATATATATAATAAATATTTCTATCTATTATATATATATTAATTATTATTATTATATATAAATTTTAATTACAATTATTATTTATCTTCTTTATTATTAATTATTAACCCTCCAAATTTAATATTATTATTTTTCAATAATATTTCACTAATTAATTTAATCCCTATATAATTCATACTCAATCCACTTTCCCTCTTAATTTCAAATAATTTATTAAAAATTAAATTATTTTCTTTATTCTTACCTTCTAATAAAATTATTCTTCTTTCACTCATAATATCCATTTCCTTTCTACTTATATATTTAATATATTTAATATAAAATTTATATTTAATATATAATATATCTCAAACATCCTTAATAAAATAATAATAATAATTAAAAATAATTAACACAATTAATTATTTCCTATTAATAATTATAATATAATTATAAAATAAATACAACAATAAAATAAAAATTATTTTCATTTAATTAATTAATACTTTAATTATAAAACTATTTAATTATAAAACTATTTAATAATTAAATTATTTATTTATAAAATTATTTACTTATAAAATTACTTACTTATATAATTAATTATTTTAATTAAATTAATTATATATATTAAACGTCTTTATTATTTTAAATATTAAATATATATTTTCGAATATAAAATATTTATATTATTATTATTATTAATTAATTATTTATATTATATATATTAAACGTCTTCTTTATATTATATATATAAAATATCTTCAATATATATATACAATCTTTGTACATTTAATTGAGGTGCAATTGTCAATGCTTGACCGGAGAAGGGGATTAGGTG
>Ga0207997_1001697_pt1 | contig 11297 bp, 28 predicted proteins | sample AntAceMetag02UKN_FD_184777 | JGI IMG/M metagenome (GOLD analysis project Ga0207997, IMG submission 184777) | Saline lake microbial communities from Ace Lake, Antarctica - Antarctic Ace Lake Metagenome 02UKN (SPAdes) (version 2) | ecosystem: Environmental > Aquatic > Non-marine Saline and...
GAGGGCTTCGCAGTTACCGAGCGCGAGGCCAGCCTGCAACCGGAGCAGCGGATGATGTTTGACTTCACGCGGATTGGCACTGAGCAACGACAACACGCAGCGCGAGAGGACGATGGATGATGCCGACACTGACGAAGCCCGACCTCGTGGCCGCGTTGCGCGAGAAGGTCGCGGAGATGACGGGCACAGACGCGGAGATCGCGGAGGCACTCAATGCGCCGGAGGTGACAGGACATGAGACCAGAGACCTCACGCCCATCGAAGCCTACGAAGCCATTAGCGCGGCGACGTTGCTGGCGCTCGACGAGGCGGCTGGCAGTGATGCTGGCGCGGCAGGCGAAGCGCTGTGGTGGCTCAGTGCCCTTGCAGACGTGGAGCCGATGTCGCTCAGTGAGGGCAGCCGCGCACGCGCTACGCTCGACGCGCTTGCGGAGGCGAAACTGATACCGGAGGCAGAGCGGGCGGCGTTGCTGGAGGCAGCAACGGTGCCCGTGTCGGGACCGTCGTGGGCACAGCAGGCGGGCATTGGCCGCGTGTATTCTGAGTTCGTTTCCGAGGTGAGGAACTGATGGCACTCGCATTCACTGACACAGAGAAGACTGCCGCACAGGTCGGCATTGACACGGTGACGATCAACGATGACGCGGAGGCCGAGGGCACCCAGCTTGACCGTGGCGAGAACACGGAAGCGGGCGAAGTGACCGGACTGCTTACGGTGACCGGCTTGGCTGCTGCACCTGACGCTGGTGGCTATTTGTCAGTGCGCCTCGCGCCGCTTGATGGCACGGGTGGTACGCTATTCGATGACCAGATAGGCCCGGCGATAGTGCCCGTTGCCGCAGACGCACTCTACAACGCGCCGGTCACGATGCAGTGGCCGCCCGGCGTGCGCTACGTGAAGGCCATTGTGAAGAATGCAAGCGGTCAGAACACTGACGCTGATGCAGTATCACTCGAACTCCGTTGGCAGGCGGTGACCGTGTAGTGGCGATCTGGCGGCCCGGCCAACTGAGGGAGAGCTTGCGCACTGACGGCCATTGGAGCGTTGATGGGCTTGTCGGTTACTGGAGCATGAACGAAGGACGCGGCAAGACGGTGCGCGACCTGTCTCCGTTCCAGAACCACGGGACCATGACCAACATGACCGAGGCCGATTGGGTGGCGGGGCAAGACGGATATGCGCTGGACTTCGATGGGACGAATGACTACATAATCGCCAGTCTCAATGATTTGCCAGACCCTAATGTAGTATCTGTGGTGCTACGGTTTCGGACTGGCAGTGACATAGCCAACCGGCAGACTTTGATAGGACGAGAAAACGCGACCGGTGTTATGTCAGTTGAGATTGGCACACACGTCAACCCAGACGGCGGTAGTCAGACAATCAAAACAATCATCCCCGGAGTATTCGTCGGGGTTGCCGCAAACGACGCGATCAACCAAACTAACACATGGTATCACGCCGTCTACGTGCGCACTGCTGCTGGAGATAATCACAACTGGTACATCAACACAGTTGATACACCAACGCAATCAGCATCCGGGACACGCGACCCCACGGCGGCGTATGTGAATAGCACGACGCTGAACTTTGGACGACGCTCATCTACCACGCAATACTTTCACGGCGCTATCGCGCGTGCGTCCATCTACTCCCGCGCCCTCAGCGCGGACGAGGTGGCGTGGCTCTACGCGGAGCCACACGCGGCGATTGTGCAGCCGAAGCCGGTGTGGTATTTCGATGTGGGGGCGGTGGCAGCGGCGGCCGTCGTGCCGCCGATAGGAACTCCCGACGTGGCGCGGGTGTCGCTGCTGAGCGCGGACGCCGCCGCCGTGAGACTGATAACCTCGGACGTGGAGAGGGTGGAACTGAATGTCGAGTAGGGGATTGCCGGGCACGAACAAGGACTGGCGCGTGTGGGTGGACGACACGCTGATACTGGAGGGCACCGTCACGGACGCTGACGGGACGGTCGTTGACCTCACTGACACCTCGCAACGGTTGCTGGTGAAGGAGAAGGCTTCTGACGCAGACGCGGCGGCGGTAGCGACGGCGACGGTTGCGGTCGTGAGCGCAGCAGGCGGGACGTTCACCGCGACACTTGACCGGAGCCAGCTCGACGCAGGCCGGGAATATTTCTACTCGCTGAAGGTGGAGTTCGGCGCGACCTATTCCACTGTGCTTCTGCGCGGGGCACAGTTGACCGTGTTGTGGGGCAACCTGCCCGCCGACCAGGACGTTACCCGTGACGTAACACCGTGACGAAACTGTTGACCTGCGCGTTCGGCTGTAGTAGCATAAGAGAAGTATGGCCGCCTGAAGTCGCCGGACCCGCACAACGCACTGGGGGTTTCACCATGCCCGAGACATTTCGAGGAGACATGCAGTCCGGCGCGAACTGCGCGCGTGGTCGCGAAGTCCAGCAGACGCTCGCTGTGACGAACCGCGACCTGGAAAACGTGCGAGCAACCGTGAAACTCAACGAGAGAGCATTACATATGCAGGAAGAGTGTAATCACAAGATGGACCTACGGGTGAGCAAAATGGAATGGCGCACGGCGTACTGGGCAGCAGGCGGCGCAGTGTTGGCGACGTTGGCATCGCAGCTTCTATTCCACTTTCTGACGTGACGAGGAGGCGTTCCCGATGGAGATACTCGCGAACTTTCTCGCGCTCGACCCAGGGACGCAGGCAGCAATAATGCTGACGGTCGCCGGGACGCTGGTCGCGCTCCTGCGAAGGATGGGGCTCGCGCTGGCTCCGGGCGTGGTCTCCGTGCTCGCGGCGGCGCTCACAGGCGCTGTGCTGGGCTACGCGACGGGAGGCTGGTCGATGGCCCTGCTGGGTGCCGTCGCCGGTCTGGGGGCTACTGGTGCGCACCAGGTGCCGCGCCAGATCGAGAAGGCCCGCGCGGGAGGCGAGTAGCGTGGTGACGATCCGCGGCTACACGCTCGCAGCGTTCGGCGCATACTTGCAGGGGTTCCGCGACCGGGGCGCGACGATGAAATGCTCCTTCCTGCACCACACTTGGCAACCGACGCCCGCGAACTGGAACGGGCTCAAGACGATGCAGGGGATTCGCACTGCCCACCGCAGGCGCGGCTTCTCCGACATCGCCTGCCACGCTTACTCGGGGCCGGACGGCCTCGTGTATAATGGGCGCGCGCCGAACGTGAGTAACTGCGCCTGCCAATACCCCGACGAGGGCAGCAACACCTGGCCTGCGGAGTTGCGCAAGTTGAGCGGCGGCAGCTTACGGTGGATGAACGCTTACGGCTTCGGGTTGGAGACCGTCGGAAACTTCGACGAGGAGGACCCGGCGACCTCAGCGGCGATGAGCCTGTCGCTCGACGTGCTGGCGCAGGTGCATGACATTTGGGGTATCCCCGTAGCGCACAGTTTCTTTCACCGCGACGTGTCCTCGAAGACCTGCCCCGGCAAGCGCGTGACGAAGACCTGGGTGCGCGCGGAGTTGACGAGGCGGCTGAAAGCGGAACCTGCGCCAAAGTTGCGCGTCATCCTCTACCCGAAGACCGAGGAATTCCCGTATGGGCAGGTCGTTGACTGCCACCCGGAGAACCCGGACGGCACCACGCGCGGTGACGTGACGCCGTTGGCAGGCGCTATGGGCTACCGCACTCACTACGACCCGGCGAACCGCAAAGTGTATCTGATACCGAAGGAGGACTGAGACCAATGGCAGCAGGAACTCCGAGGAAGAACGGAAGCGGAGGCGGCACTCGCGCCAACAAAGGGCGCGGCGGCTGCACCACCACGAAGAAGACCGGACAGGGAAGGAAATGACCATGAAGGTGATTGTGATACTCGTGTTCGCGCTCGTGGTCGCGGCGATCCTCGTGTTGGCCCCGCAGAACGCGGACGCCTCGGAGTGGGACCTGCTGGTGCCGGACGCCGCAGGCGTGATGATCCCGATGGACGGGGGGATTGAGGCGACGCAGATCGAGTGCGCAAGTTGGAACGTGGCGCGGCTGTTGGAGCGCCGCTGCTGGCTCGACCTCTTCGAGCCGGTGACGAACTTCGGCGCAGGCGCGTCGATTGACATTGTTCCCGACAAGCCCGCCTGCGTTGGCGGCGGCAAGCGGGATGTCTGGTTCGCGTATGCCGGAATTCACGTAGTATTCTAAGCTGGTCGTACCCGGCGCGGGTTTCCCCGCCCGCGTCGCGTTGCACGAGGCTCGACCGTTTCCCCTCCCTGCGGTCGAGCCTCTCCTCTGTTCTGCCCCTCTCCCGCGAGTAAACTGCCCTCCTGCCCAACTATTTTGCGAGCCTCCGACACCCCCGTAGCCCTTGCCCCGCTTGACCTCTGCGGTTTCTGCCTCCCTGCGGCGTCGCCGTGCTGCTGAGAAACTTGCCCGTGGGTATTGACTTTCCGCTTGCGAAAGCGTATACTCCTCTCAGTAAAGAAACAGAGACCAGCCGGGAGGCGACGAACATGAAGACCACCACCGACAACCAGCCGATGACATACGAAGAGGCAGTAGCCGCAGGCCAGAAGCTCAATGACGAAGCAGCCGCGACGCAGGGCCGCGAGGAACTCACAGTCACGACCTCGAAGGGTGGTCGCTGGTCAGTTGACGGCGGCCTCGTAATATTCTAAGACACACCGCGCACCGCCCTCGCGGGGAGGGCGGCAACCAGAGACAGGGAGGAACTACTATGACCGACCTAACCGATAGGCTCAACGGGCAGCACGAGGAAGCGGCGCGCGATGCGCAGGAGCAGACAGTAGCGACGGCCAACGAGGAGAGCGGCGGGCTGGCGCAACTCTGGCGCAACGGCGCGGGCGAGCGGGCGCACCACAAGGCGCTCGACGATCACGCCCGCGCCCGCCGCGACAGTTGACGCACCGCGCACCGCCCTCGCGGGGAGGGCGGCAGCCAGACAGGGAGGCGACGAGACTATGGGAAGCATGATGGCACCCGGCGAGGATGACCACACGCTGGACGTGCATTACGACCGCAAGACATTCGCGCAGGAGTTGGCGTTCGCCGTGAACGGAATGACTATCGGCAAGAAGGCTGGCAACTGGGCCGAGTTCTGCAAAGACGCCTGCGCTGACGGACGCGGCCCCGAGATCACTGCCGCACTGAGCAAGCTGACCGCGAAGCTGAAGGAGGCGTCCTGATGGAGCCCCTCAACGGGCTTGACCTGCTGGCCGCGCTTGCGCTGGTGGTGGCCGTCGTGTGGTGGGGCGACTTGAAGCGACACGCAGAGACACGGGAGGATGAGTAGGATGCCGACATTCGACGAGACCATGAAGACCGCCACGCGCAGCGACGACTTTGACGAGCGCGAGGGTGCCCGCGCTGAACTGCGCTACGCCTTTGAGTGCTGTGAGCGGGCGGAGGCGGGCTTGGAATACGCGGAGCGCGAGCAGGACATTACCCAGGGCGGCATAAACCCGCTGACAGTGGGAGACTACGAGCTTGCCGCCCATGTCCTGCGCCGCGTCCTCGGCACTGAGGAACCCGCTGGCAGCGAAGAGGAGGATGACTGACATGCCGACATTCGACGAGAGGTTACAGGAGATTCTGCGATTGGGCTACATGGAGGGAGAGTATGGCGACTGTCCAGGGGATGATAATCCCGACATCGCCGACCTCCGCGACGCTTGGGAGTGCCGCGAGCGGGCGGAGGTAGAATTGGCGGAGAGCGCACTTGATAGCGGCCAGTATCTCGCGAGCTACGGGGCAGTCCACGCCCTGCGCCGCGTCCTCGGTACTGAGGAACCCGCTGGCAGCGAAGAGGAGGGCTCCTGATGACCGCACTCCTCGCCGCGCGACGCTGCCTTTACCACTCCCGGATGCACCGGAAATTGCTGCACTGGGGGAACCCAACTGAGCAGGAGATTATGGACTCGCAGATGCTATCGTTTAGCTACGCGAGGGCTGGCGTAGCGATCCTCGCGAACGCAGAGACACGGGAGGCGCATGATGAGCGGCATACGTTGGCTGACGAATCTCTATGACCCGCGCAGGGCAGACGCGAAGAGTCTCATTATCACGATGACACACGAGCATCCCGACGAGGCGTGGCGGCATCAGCAGGAGTGGCTTGAGGGCAAGATCATCGGCAGGCCGAAGGGCACCGACCACTACACGGTCGAGGAACTCGAAGCGATGCACTCAGTCGGGATATACGCGCAGGCGAGGGAGGCACATGATGAGCGCGACGATTGAGAAGCTCGCTGACCGGCTGGAGGAGTGGCTGCGTAGAGAAGGGGGCGGCGAGGCACGGGCGTGGACACGCGACGAACTCAAAGACGCACTCAAGTGCAAAGACCGCGCCCTGCGCCGCGCCAAGGAAGTCCTCGTCAATCGCGGGGTGCCGGTCGCGGCGGCTTCCTCGGGCGGCTACTACCTCGCGATTACAGCCGAAGAAAAGTGGGGCGCATACCGCCAATGCACCACGCGGATCGTGGCCCTTGCGAAGCAGGCGAAAGTCTTCGCGCAGGCGGCGGCAGACCAGGAGTCGATGCAGCTTATTCTGGACCTCATTGATGCAGAGACCGACGAGGAGGAAACGACATGACCGGCAAAGAGGCACTGGAATTGAACGCTATCGCAAACGATATGGGGTCTATACGCGACGGCCACATCATACCGGGAGGCCACGAAAAGAGATACCTCTTAGCATACCAGACGCTCCCTGAGTGGCGCGACCGTATCCGCGCCCTCGTGGACGCGTATGTGGACGCACCAGAGGGAGGCGCATGACATGAGTGACCACGCACCAGACGACTGCCCCGAGGCAGCGCACGACGCCGCGCACGGTGTCGCGCCGGGCTACGAGGAGTTCTGCGAGGAGTTCGCGGGCGGGGATCACGACGCGGCGGAGAAGGTGGCGCGGCACTGGGCAGAGGTGCGTATCGCGCTCTCGGCACAGGACATCGCGCGCCAGACAATGAGCGAACTGCTGGAGAATATCACCATAGCCCTTGATGATGTCTGTGATGCTGTTGGCCTCCGGCACTACTACGACGCCGCGCTCGAAGCCGCGTGGCGCGACCACCAGGAGGCAGGCGCTTGACACCCGCGCCGCTTGCGGCTATAATAATACGCAACCCAATAGCAGAGGAGGTTTCTACATGGCAGCAAAACTGTTCACGAAGACTGAGGCGGCGCGGCACTGTAAAGTGACGTTCACGACGATCCAGACGTGGATACAGAACGGGTACAAGCGCACAGACGGGCGTCGCATATTCTTGGAGGTATTCAGCACAGAGGGGGGCAGGGACTTGGTGACCGCCGCGTCAGTGCGCAAGCTCGCTAAGGCGCGGGCGGCAGACCACGGGAAGCCCGAACCTGAGTAGGAGAGGAGCCGGGAACATGGCTACAAGGACAGACGCAGGCGTGCTGGTTCACGACGGGATGCAGGTAGGGTTGAACGCAAGCGCGAGCGAACAAGGCCAAGTCTCACTGGAATTGTGGTGTGACGAGAGCGAACACGCTACGGGAGTAGCCGCCGCGCATACGGTGAGACTCTTCGGCTACAACACCGCGCAGATGCACATGATGGTGCTGGACTTGGAGGGCGCGGCGGCGGAACTCAAGCTCCTGTTGCAGGCTGACGAGGACGCGACGGCGCAGGACGACAGCGAGATCACCGAGGAGGATGAGGGAGCATGTTGAGGGAAACAGGGTTGGTACAACGCAAAGGCAACGCGATAGTGGACGTTAGCACGAGCGATTGGGAGGACGGGCAGGGCGTGGTAATCATGCCGCCCGATGAAATCAACGCGCTACTGGAAGAGGCGCGGGGCGAGGAGCGAGACATCATCAAAAACGAGTTCCGCGAAATGCAGCGACAGTTGGCGCAGGTAGACGCCCCGTTCGTGGCGCTGCTCGACGGCAGGCCGCAGGGAACCGAAGTCGCTTTCTGGCGCTGCGGCGATCACTACTACATGAAGACGCACCTCCCGCGCACCAGCAACACGGAGCGCGTGTGTGAGGAGGCTTCGCTGACTGAGGCCGCGCAGTCTCTCCTCGCGGCAGTCCAGGCAGCCGCGCCCTGCGCGTGCAAGAGCGCGAAGTGGCATGAAGAGGACTGCTGGTATTTCGTTGCGCCCACGCATGACCACACGGAAAGTACTCCGCAGAAGTGGATCAAGCCCGGCGACGCCTGCCCGCTCTGCGGCGAGCCGCTGCCCGCGAAGCCCGTCTCCGCCATGAGCATAGAGGAGTGGGCGGAGGAGTTGCGAGGGGTTCGAGGGTGGCGGGGGTGGTGCGCAAAGCCGCCCAATAGCCTGCGTTCCGTATGGGCAATAAGCGCTATCCAAAGTGGTCGCATAGACCCCGTATACAACGGCAAAGGCGACACATGCCTCGAAGCGTGGTGCGCGGCTGGCGTGAAGTTCCGCGAGGAGGCCGCTAATGTCTGACGCGACGCGACCGCTGAGTGCGGCGCGGATGAAGACGGGAGGCGACGTAGCGATGGCAAAAGCAGAGGTAAAAACCGCGAGTGTTCGCCCATGCGATTGTGCTCACGACTACCAGGACAGGACTTACGGCGCAGGCAAGCGAGTGCATAACGCCTGTGAAGTGCCGGATGAGACCGGCCAGGGCTGGCGTTGTAGCGTGTGTGGCAACGTCGTGATAGTGGCAGGCGCGGCGACGCCCGTAGGCGCAGATGAGGAGGCCGCCAATGCTTGAGCGCGAGGCCCGCGAGATGGGCCACACTGAGCCAACCGGAGTTCCAGACGACAGGCCGCGAGAGGATGACCGCAATGACCACGCTGCTTGACATGACCGACGAGGCCCGCGACCTCGCTGCGCGACTGGTGACAGTGGAGGAGGCGCGGCTCGAAGCAGAGACCGACGAAGCGAAGGCCGCGCTCGCAGAGGCGGAGGCCGCGCTGGAGGAACTGCTGGCGCAGGTCGGTGACGACATCACCGCCAAGTCTGACGCTTACTGCGACGTGATAGCGGAGTTCACGGCCCGCGCCGACGTGATGAAAGCGCAGGAGGCCACCTACAAGCAGAAGCGCCAGGTCGCGGAGAACGCGGCGCGGCGACTGAAGGACCGGCTGCACTACGCGCTGGAGGGCCTGGGGTTGCGCAAGGTCGAAGGTGAGCGGTGGACGCTGGCTATACAGAACTCGCCACCGTCCGCGACCGTCACCGACGAGGGGCTGGCCGTGGCAGCGGGGTTCGGCGAAGTGGTGCAGACCAACAAGCTGGACGCGCAGGGGATCGTGAAGGCGTGGAAGGCGGACCCAGCGTCAGTGGTGGCGTTCGCTGACGTGAGGCAGGGCACGCACCTGCGGGTGCGGTAGCTGGCGACCACATTAAGCGCGAAGGAGGAGCAGCGATGCACGTTACGCGGACAGTGAAGGACGGGAAGGTTACGATCTTCCGCAGGCAGTATGGGCCTGACGACCGCCACCTCCCCTACAACGGGGAACTTGAGGGGTGCCGGTTGTGCTTCGGGCTTTACGACGACAATGGAGTAGATTTTGTAGCCCTGTGGGGCACTGAGGACGAATGGAGAGCAGGGCCTGAAAGTAGCCTGCCGCAACCTTACATGGTGGATGGTATGCTCCCGTGGGTCTTCTGGCCATGCGTTTCCGATTCGAGGCTGGCCTGCTGAAACTTTCTTCTCCACCGCTTGACTTACCGCTTGCGAAAGCGTATAGTAATACCCAGCACAGAAGGAGGTTCCGATGTGGCGCAGGCCCCGTCTCGCAAGCAGTGGCGCAAGGCAGCGCGGCTCCTGTATCAGCGGAGAGTGCGGATACGCAGCTTCGGCAGAGACACCTGCGCCGCCGAAGTGCGCGGGGATACCGGAGTTTACGAGGTCACGCTGGTCAACGGGGAATGGGGCTGCACCTGCGCTCTCAGCGAGTTCCGACCGAGTTGGCTATGTTCGCACTCGGCAGCCGTGAAGCTGGCGTTTGACAGTATAGACAGGGAGGCGTTCCGAAATGGGAGAGACACAAGTGATTGAAGCGCAGACGATAGACGCGCAGGAACCGGAGGTGCCGCAGGGGAAGACGGTTCATCAGAAGTTGCTTGAGTTGCGGAAGTCTGTGAGCTATCTCCAGAAGGAGAACGATGCGGGAGGGGGAGGGAAATATCAATACGTGAGCAGCAGCCAGACGCTCGCAGCAGTGCGCGCCAAGATGGACGAGCTCGGGTTGTTGCTGCTACCCGCCGTGACAAATGGCCAGGTGCATTTGGGCGCAGTCTACGGCGGGAAAATGCACTTGACGGAACTCCAGATGACATACGCGTGGGTTGACGCTGATAACCCTGAAGACCGCATCGAGTGCCCGTGGTATGGGCAGGGAGTTGATGATGGGGAGAAGGGCGTGGGCAAAGCACTCACTTACGCGGAGAAGTATCTACTCTGGAAGACCCTGCAGATCGCAACCGACAAAGACGACCCGGACGCTTTCGCGCAGAAGCATGAGCCAGCGCCGCCGCCCGCTCCGCCCGCGCCCACGCACGACGACGCAGGCCGCCCGCTGAACATGCGTGAGTGCTACAAGATGCTGCTCCCGCTGTTCGGCGGTGACAAGGACAACGCGACCGCCGCTGTCCGCGTGGCGGCGAACGCGCTTTATGAGACGACGGGCGACCAGTGGCAGACGCTCGAGGGGGAGAAATGCGCGGCGCTGTACGACCGCGTGAAGTCCGACGCGGGCGGGATCGCAGCAGGTTCGGACGACGACCCGTTCCCAACTAACGAGGAGGCGTAAGATGATAAACAACGTGGTATTAGTAGGCAGGCTCGGCAATGACCCGGAACTCACACACACGAACAGCGGCACCGCGCTCTGCAAGTTTCGCCTGGCGGTGAAGCGTCCGCCCCGACGCGACGAGGACGGCGGCAGTGGTGAGGAGGAGACTGACTGGCTCGACATCACCTGTTGGGGCAAGGTCGCGGAGAACGTGGCGCAGTATCTGGACAAGGGCGCGTTGGCCGGGATCGAAGGCCGGGTGCAGTCACACACGTGGGAGAAGAAGGACGGTTCGAAGGGCTACGGTGTGGAGGTGAACGCTCAGCGGGTGCAGTTCCTTGAGAGTAAGAGTGAGGCAGAGGCCCGGCGTGGCGAAGCGCCGAGCCCCGCGCCGGCGCGCCAGGCGGCACCCGCACCAGCAAGTGACGAGGGCGCAGAAGTGCCGTGGTAGTAGCGTGCAACGGGGCGCGGTCGCGCTGGCCGCGCCCCAACGAGGAGGCAGAATGATGAAGAGAGGCACGGTAGTTTGTAGCATCACACAGGGAGATCGTTCCGCGATACAAATCGAGGTTGCCGGGCGGTTGGTAGATGGCA
>Ga0207997_1001698_pt1 | contig 11297 bp, 11 predicted proteins | sample AntAceMetag02UKN_FD_184777 | JGI IMG/M metagenome (GOLD analysis project Ga0207997, IMG submission 184777) | Saline lake microbial communities from Ace Lake, Antarctica - Antarctic Ace Lake Metagenome 02UKN (SPAdes) (version 2) | ecosystem: Environmental > Aquatic > Non-marine Saline and...
TATGCTTTAGATATAGCAGAACAGACTTTGGAAAACTGGCAGAAGAATTTTCCATTTTTTAAAAAAGCTATTCAAGAAGGACGAAAACCGGCTGATGGCAAAGTGGTTAGAAAACTTTTTGAGCGCGCATGCGGTTATGAACATCCTGATGAACAAATTTCCACCCATAAAATGCAAAGGGTCACGGTATCTCCAGACGGCTCTACAATAACCGAAGATTACATTGAAGTGGTGAGAGTGCCCTATACAAAACACTACCCTCCAGATACAGGTGCATGTGCATTTTGGGTTAAAAGCAGAACAAAAAACAATGATGATCCATTTATTGAAGTCAACAGAACGGAATGGACAGGAAAAGGTGGAGGCCCAATAGCATTCAAAGGACTCCCTCCACAGTTAAATCTAACAGATATTTCAGTTGAAGAACTATTAATGGCACGAAAACTTAGATTGCTTATTGAAGATAAAGCCAAAGAACTTCCAGAAACGCCAGAGAGGAAAGCCATTGATGTCGGCTGAACATATTCCATTAAAGCGTACAATTTTTCCTGGGCAATCTCTATCCCCACAAAATAGGTTGAGGACAGCTATTCTCGATCAACCAAATCAAATTATTGCAGAACTATGTCGGCGATCTTTATTTTATTTTATGCAAGAATTTTGGGATGCATATAGCAATGATATTTTTGTACCTAACTGGCATATAAATAAAATATGTACGGAATTGGAACTTGTAGCACAAAGGGTAGCAAATAAAGAGCCAAAATTGTATGATCTGATTATAAACATACCTCCAGGAACTACGAAAACAGCAATGGTGAGTATCTTCTTTCCAATCTGGTGCTGGATTAATTGGTACTGGATGAAATTCATTACATCATCTCATTCCAGCCCCTTATCATTGGAGAGTGCAGAATATAGCAGGGATATTATCAGAAGTGATAAATTTAAGCAAACATTCCCAGAGCTTACTATAAAACAGGATAAAGATTCAAAATCCAATTTTAGGGTTGTTCAAAAACAGCGTACTGCATTATCGAATGTATTACAGCTTAATCAAGGTGGCGGAAGAGTAAGCACCTCTGTTGATGCAAGGATAACAGGGTTTCATGCTCATATATTAATACTGGATGATCTAATAGATCCAAAACGGGCCTTAAGTGACGCTGGAATATTAGCTGCCAATAATCACATGGACCATACATTAAGTACTCGGAAAACTGATAAAAGGGTGGCAGTGACTATTCTCATAATGCAAAGGCTCTCCCAAAATGATCCAACGGGGCACCTATTAGATAAACGAAAAGGTAAAAAAATTAAATTAATCTGCTTGCCCGGTGAAATAAGAAATTATAGAAAGCAACTACAGCCAAAAGAATTGGAAAAGTATTACAGTAAAGATGATTTATTGGATCCAGTACGCATGGATTGGGGTGTGCTTGGAGATTTAGAAGAGGACTTGGGGCAATATGGATATGCTGGGCAGATTGGACAAGCACCCACACCACCTGAAGGCGGAATGTTTAAAGTGGATCATTTTACCATTATAGATACTTTGCCTTCCCCAGTTAATTTTGTTAATACTGTTAGATATTGGGACAAAGCTGGGACGCAAGGTGGTGGTGCTTTTACCGTTGGATTGAAGATGTCCGTATTAAAAAACAAGAAATTCATTATTCATGACGTTGTTAGGGGACAATGGTCTGCAGAGATTCGGGAAAACATAATTAAGGAAACTGCTGAGGCGGATGGCACATCTGTGCAAGTATACACAGAGCAGGAACCTGGTAGTGGTGGAAAAGAATCTGCAGAGGCCACTATAACTAATTTGGCAGGGTTTTCTGCACATAAGGACAGGCCAACAGGAAATAAGTTCTTTCGGGCCGATCCTTTTTCTGTTCAAGTGAATAATGGTAATGTGATGTTGTTAAGAGGAGACTGGATATTTCAGTTTAAAGAGGAATATCGAAATTTTGGTCCTGTTGCAACATATAAGGATCAAGTGGATGCCGGTAGTGGTGCTTGGAATAAGCTCATTGGAAAAAAGCGTGCCGGAATGTTATTTAACAGTAAAAGGAGATAGTTATGCCAAAGAGAGATACGACAGGTCCTCCAAAAGGGGCAACAGGACCACGTGATGGTAGAGGTGGTGGCACTGGAAGACATACTGGTGGAGCCGGGGCTGGATCAAAAACAGGCGGTAAAAAGGGAATTGGTGGCACTAAAAGGAAATAATTATGCCTAAAAAATCAGATAAAGACACACAAACACAATTAAAGCGTATTCAGGCTTTGTCTACTTTAGTGTCTCGGGCAACTTTATCAGGGCGGATGGGACAGCAATATGGAACTGACGTGGGTACTTATAGTCGAGATATTTATGAGGCATTAGGATACCCGCTTGAGCTTACATATCAAGATTTTGTTACACGCTACGTAAGGCAGGATATTGCCCGGGCTGTAATTGATAAGCCAGTGGATGGTTCCTGGCAAGGCGGATGTTTAATTCAAGAATCAACGGATGAAGATACCGCCTTAGAGAAGAGTTGGAAAAGCCTAATTCAAAGAGAAGAGTTAAATGTTTTTGGAAAGTTAAATCGGCTTGATAAATTAGTGGGTATAGGTTCTTATGGGGTATTGTTGTTTGGATTGGATGATGTTGCCCAAAAGGATCAGTTTGCCCTTCCTATTACTGCAGGGAAGAGTTCTCAGTTGATGTATCTTCAGCCATTAAGTGAAGACAGTGCTAAAATTAGTCAATGGGAAACAAAAACAGCAAACCCACGGTATGGTCAGCCCCTTTATTACGATGTAACACTTGCACAGCCCGGATCTGATAGCACAACTAATCTACGGGTGCATTTTTCCAGAGTTTTACATATTCCAGGAGAGATTTTGGAGGGTTCAGTGGAAGGGGCATCCAGATTACTCCCAATATATAATAGATTATTTGATCTTGAGAAATTGGTGGGTGGATCAGCGGAAATGTTTTGGAGAGGTGCGCGCCCCGGGTATAAAGCTAAAGTTGAGCCCGATTTTACTCTGACTACAGATGATGAAGATGATTTCAAGGATCAGTTAGATGAATATGAACATAACTTGCGTCGGTTTCTGGTGGCGAAGGGTATGGACATTGATTCTTTAGAAACACAGGTCGCGGATCCAAGTAGTCATGTGGATGTTCAGATTCAAATGATTTCTGCCCAGACAGGAATCCCAAAACGAATTTTGACCGGAAGCGAGCGCGGTGAATTGGCCAGCACCCAGGATCTTACTTCATGGTATTCTTTATTGCAAGCTCGTCGGGAGAATTATCTGCCTGGGTCAATTCTCCGGCCATTTATTCGTAAATGTCAAGATATCGGGGTACTGGCGCCTGTTAAAAGTGAGGAAGCGGGGTACTCTTTTGTTTGGACTCCATTATTCGAGAAGTCTGATGCAGAAAAAGCGGAAGTGGGAAAAATAAGGGCAACTGCCCTTAATCAATACGCTGCCCAACCTATGGCAGAAGCCATTGTGCCCCCGGAGGCTTTCTATAAATATTTTTTAGGATTAGAGCAGGACCAAATTGACATGATTACGAAATTACAAGAGGCCGCTGTTGATGAGGAAAATAAAAGCATTAAAGCAGCGGAAGCGGAAGAAAAAGAAGCTGCAAAAGAAGCTGCAAAAGCGGAGGCAGAAGCGAAAGCGAAAGAGGAGGTAAGTGAAAATGTTTAATTGGAAAAACTTTTGGGCTGGCTTTTCAACTTCAACACCACAACCAGTATCGCAACCATTACCTGTAGAAGAGGAAGAGTTAGAAACAATGATAATTCTTAAAGACCATGTAGATATTGGGCGTTCTCTTCCTCATGCATTACTGCCCTTAGACGGTGTGGCATGGCATCAATATTCAAAGATATACGGTAATAAATGCACTTATCTTAAATCTGATATGATGGATGTAGTTCAGCTTGTGTTAAGAACAGCACATAAAGCATTTCAGGGGACTAAAACTGGTCTTGGAGATTTATCTGCACGAAAAGGATATTGCAAACATCATCCTACCCATTATATTGCAGTTAATTGTTGGGACATGGAATACCCCACAAAACAGGGAAGTATATGGACATCACAAACGCCTCCAGGTGAGACTAAAAATAAATTATGGAATGGAAACCATACAAAAATCATGGAAGATGTATTTGACTGGGAACGGTACTTTTTTATTACTATGATGTTGGGCCGGGCAATTCAAGGTTATGTGGCAATGCCAGACCAAATGATTAGAGATTATCTAAGAAGCCAGCTCAAGAATAAATTAGGATGGTGGGGAAGTCGCGCTCTCCGTAGTGAGTTTGGAAAATATACTCGGCAAGCAACGAAAAATAATGCGTATGGGCATAAGTTTCATTGTCATAATGAAGGGCAAAAAGTTCGAGATATCGTGATTGACATATCCGATATTATATTTTAACGCGGCAGTCAGAAGAATAATTATGAGGAATAATATGAATTTAGCAGATGCGTTAATCGTAATTAAGGAACAACAAAAGGAAATTAAACGGTTGAGAGAGTGGCTTTCCGGACGTACACCGTTATTAGAAAAATCCTGATAGGGAGCGTATTAATGAATAAAACACTGAATGAACGTCTAAAAGCACAGGGGGTTGAGGTTCTTGTGGAACAAGAACAGGCATTTATGAATCGTGCTTGGAGACGGAAAAAAGGGAAAGTCCTTCTCCGTGCAAAAAAGAAGAAAATATGGGACATCCAGCAAGCAAAATAGAATCAATTAGTACTTACGCCCGGGCGGATCGTTATGATCCTACTCGGACAACTGCGTTACGGAATACTTTTGTTCGTGATCTGAATAGAAGGTTTCGTGGACTGCGTGGAGTAATTCGTCGTGCCATTGTAGAGCGGGATTGTTTTGGGATGCTGGATAACGAATTTAAGGTCACCACATTAGCTGCCATAAATTATTCTCTTCCCGGTAAAAAGGCATTTGCTTTCCCCCGGTCTGAGGAGAAGGTTTCTGCGTTTATGGATTGGTTAGGGAAGCAGGAACAACAGGGCATTTTAGAAATTGGAACGATGAAACAGATAGGCACCCCAATTGAAACAGCCTGGACAAACAAATACATTAAGGACTCTTACCAAAGAGGCGTTCAGCGTGCTCGAATGGAAATGAAAAAGGCTGATTATAAAATTCCATCTATGGCAGAATCCGGTGGAATAACAGCATCTATGTCTACTCCTTTTCATATGGATCGTTGTTTCACAAGTCCTCATGTAAAAATTTATACATCTAATGGATGGAAGAGTATACAAGATGTACTTGTTGGGGATTTTGTATTGACACATAAGAAGAGGTTTCGAAAAGTTACGGAGGTACATAGAACTCCAAAGCAGATGCCAAATACAGTTCGCATAGAAGCGGGAAAAGGGCAAAGATGTATCACAACAACAGTAGGCCATCCTGTTATGGTAAATGGTGAATGGGTTCCTATTGAAAATATTAAAGTTGGAGATAGGATTACCTATCTTGCCGCGAGGTGTAAGAATTGTGATGCGTTGATTCCTTATGAAAATCAATATTGTAATGTGGCTTGTGCCTGTGAGGGTACGCAGGAAGGTAGAAGTGAAGCTGTTAAATCCCTTTGGTTGAACAAGGATTATCGGGAAAAGACGATAAATAAAATGCGGGAGGTCTTCTATAATGGAGGGCGTGATTGTTTTGCAATAACGAAAAGTGCAAATAATGCTACAAGAGAAAAGGTTAAAAGGGGGCTCCCTGTTGGTTTTCAAGCAATGTCACAGGGACAGAAAGATGAAGTCCAAAGAAAAGCATATGTTGGAAAAAAAGCGGATATTGCTAAGGGTGCATATGGATTCCAGAATAAAATATTACGAGATAGGGCAATACGAATTGGGATGCCAATAACAAGAAGAATGATAAAAGAGGGAACACATCCTTTTATGAATCCTTTGGTACGTGCAAAAGCAGGAAATAATGCAAGGATTGCAAATAAGGGACTTGCTAAAAAGGGAATGTGTGGAACACAGAGGTCTGAAGTAATGTTCGTAGCTATGAAAGGTATGGCAAAATACAGAAGGGAATTAGGTAAGAAATTCCATCGACGAGGGGCTGGTCAAACGGGAATAGAAAGGAAGATGCAAGTTGTTTTGGATAATATAGGGATTTCATATATTCCAGAATATAATATTGGAAGGCACATTGTTGATTTTGCTATTCCAGAGTTTGCTTTAGCAATTGAGGCTGATGGTAAATATTGGCATCAGGATGATGAAAAAGATGCTAAGCGCCAGCAGAAAATTGAGGCTTTAGGTTGGGATGTAATTCGTTTCGGTGAAGATGAGATAAATAATAATATTGCCTCTGTTGCAGACAAATTACAGAGGGTGCTTTGTAATCATGCTGGTAAATATGAATTTATGGATTTGCAGATAACAGATATTATGTCGCAAACCGTAAAGACGCCGAGGATGCTATATAATTTATCGGTAGAAGAAGATGAAAGTTATATTGCTGGTGGTTTTGTGGTACATAACTGTGGCGTTTTATATAGCCGTACTTTTAGCGAATTAAAAGGCATTACGAGTCAGATGGATACCCAAATAAGCCGGGTACTGTCTCAAGGCATTGCAGACGGACAACATCCCACTCAACTGGCTAAATTACTGACAAGAACAATCTCCGGTCCCGTAGGTGACCTTAGTATTAAAGACACATTGGGAAGGTTTATCCCAGCGGAGAGAAGAGCCCAGACTTTAGCGCGTACAGAAATTATTAGAGCCCATCACCAAGCTACAATTCAGGAGTACATGAATTGGGGAGCCGAAGGTGTTAAAGTGCGTGCGGAATGGTCTACAGCGGGGTTTAGAGTTTGTCCTGATTGCCTTAATCTTGAGGGGCAGGTTTTCGAACTAGATGTAATGATGAATATGATTCCCTTACATCCGAACTGCAGATGCATAGCACTTCCAACAAAAAAGAGTAAATAAACCGTAATTAATGGAGGCCAGAAATGGAAACATCAAAATATAATACGTACTTGCAACGGAATAGTTACACGATTCAAACAGAAATCCATCAAGGTGTGAAACATCTAATCATTCCAGTGGTAATGATGGTGGAAGGGGTGCATGACGGAAGTGCTGGCCCCGTATTGCATACACAAGAAGAAATGGCAAAGTTTCCTGCATCCTGGGATGGCATTCCTGTAACAGTAGGCCACCCATTGGAAAATGGACAACCTATTTCAGCCAATTCACCTGGGGTAGTTGATCACGCAGTCGTTGGAAGAGTATACCACACCAAAATGAATAATGGTCGATTGAAAGGGGAAGTTTGGGCAGATGTAGAGAAATTAAAACAGGCATCTTTATTGGCATATGCGTATATTATGCAGCAAAAACCTTTAGAAGTTAGTGTGGGGGTATTTTCTGACGATGAACTTACTCCTGGACAGTGGGAAACAGAAAATTATGTTGCCATTGCTCACAATTATCGACCAGATCATTTAGCTTTGCTACCAGACACACCCGGGGCATGTAGTTGGCTGGATGGTTGCGGTATACGGGTCAACGCGGAAAGTCTTTTGGAGGCCGTGGAGTTAGTAACAGCTGAACTTTATTCTATGGACACGCAAAATACATCATACTATCTGGAGCAGGTGTATGATGATGGGACATTTATTTATCGGAAAAGGGAAAGTGCTGGAAGTGAGGCATATTATAAAAGAGATTATCAGATTAAAGATGGTGCAGTGATCTTTGGTAGTGAAATAATCGAAGTAAAAAAGGAGGTGAAATATAAAAAGATTTTGACAATGAAACGTACAATTAATGTTAACAAAAAAGGAGGTTCAACTATGGAAGCACGTGTGAAAGAACTGAAGACCATTGCCCCCTCGCTGTATACTGAGGACGATACGGAATGGTTGTTAAAAATGGAAAAGGGCCAGATTGACAAGCTGATTGCTTGTGCCAAATCCAATGTGCAGTTAACTACGGATAAAGAGAAGGTTGAAGCGGAGCAGGTGACTGCAAATGAGCGTACCACAGCCCTTGAAAGCGAGATCACGGAATTGAAAAAGGGTACTCCACAGATTAATGAGGAAGCGGCCCTGAAGATCTTGAAGGATAAAGTTTCGGATATTAAAACCTTTGGTGAAATGCTCCCGCCAGAGATGAGAGGCCAATTTGAGTATGGTCAGAGGTTATATGACCAGCATCGCACGGAATTAGTGGCCTCGATTATCGCAAACCAGGCGCAGAAGGTCTGGACGCCGGAGAAATTGGCCAATAAGGATACTTCTGATTTACAGGATATTGCGAATTCTATTAAGCCGCCTGTATCCTATGAAGGCGCTGGTGGTGGCGGTGCTGGGACAACCCATGAGGAAGAGATATTGATGCCCCCAAGTGCGTAACTAATTTTTAAAAAAAGTGTATTATGACATACAAATCGTTTCATTTTTATTGTGAATATTTAAACACATTAGCTGCCAGTGGCTTTGTTGATATGCAGAAGAAAGCGCATTATTATTTGAGAAATGCGTACAAGTATTTGACTAAGCCGCAGGCGCTTATCATTATTAAACATTGGAGGTATGTGAAATGGCTAAAAACACGATTAAGTTGAAAAAATACTCGGATATTATTGAAGAGTATGAAGCCGAAGCGGCAATCACCCCGGGGATGCTGATTGAAATGACCGATTCGGGGACGGTGCAAGCTCATTCTAATGCTGGGCAGACTGCAGAGAAAATGTTTGCCCTTGAAAATGAGCTGGAAGGGGAAGGGATCGATGATGCTTATGCTGCGGAAGATCAGGTGCAGTGTTGGGTGGCCGGCAGAGGAGATCAGGTGAATGCTATTCTTGCCGATGGTGAGGATATTGATATTGGGGATAAACTTGAGTCTAATGGGGCCGGTTATCTTCAGGAGGTTGTAGCGGAATCCGCTGGGGGTATTACATATCCTGGTTCGGTTGTGGCTACGGCTCTTGAAGCTCAGGATTTGTCTGGTTCAAGTGGAACGGAATCCAGTGGCGCACTGGGATACAATAAACGACTCAAAGTTCGTGTAATTTAACTTTGATTTATTTTTATAATTAACAGGAGGGATATTCAATGATTGATGCAATTCTGAATGGACAAGCTCATGGTGAAGTAGCCGCATACATAGCCGGGGAAGGGCGGTTGAACCCTGGAAATATGCGTCCATGGCTGGCGAAAGATGGACGGGCGTATGTTACTATACATTCTGGTGGGGATCCGAAAGACCCGAAGAGTTATACAAATATTCAGGTCAATGCGGGTACATTACGCCGGGATGAATGGAAAACTTTGGACGATGCGGTTATGAAAATCAGTGAAACCCGTTTGAATGGGATAGCGGACCTCATTTCCAATGGATTGACGTATAATCTTGGCAATGCTATGGGGACCACTGTGCTTGAGTGGCATGATGTTTCCGATGCGATGGAAGCTACCCTGACCATGGATGGTATAACACGAGGCAACGGAGATCGCCCTATGTACCAGACTAATTATCTCCCGATTCCTATTATTCATGTTGACTACGAGATCAACGCCAGAGTTCTTGAGAACAGTAGGAAACTGGGGAATCCGTTGGACGTTACCTCGGTTGAAAGAGCAGCCCGTCGGGTGAACGAGAAATTGGAAGCGATGCTATTCACGGATGTTGATTATGCTTGGGGTACAAAAGACGACAGATCTCGGAATAAAATTTATTCATATCTCAATTTCCCTGATGTTAATGGGGTAACACTCACTGAAAATTGGGATGCCGCTGGAAAGACCGCCGCTGAAATTTTGGCAGAGGTGTTAAGCATGAAACAAGCCAGTATTGATGCGAAGCATTATGGGCCTTGGATGCTGTATATTCCTACGGCATACGAAACGGTATTGGATGCAGATTATGATATCACAACCCCGGGGACAACTACCAGAGAGAGAATTCTCAAGATTGCTGGGATCAAGGACATTAAAGTGGTGGACACGCTCACTGCTAATAATGTTTTATTGGTTCAGATGACTTCTGATGTAGTTCGATTGATCAGAGGACTTCCTGTTCAGAATATTGAATGGCAAGCTGAAGGAAAATTCGTAACAAAGTACAAAGTTCTGACTATTCAGGTGCCTCAAATTCGATCTGATCAGGATGGAAACTGCGGTATTGTATTACTGGCCGCATAATCTAATATTATCACGTAAGGAGCACGATTGTTATGACAGAAAGTAAAGCAATAAAATGGCGAAAAATAGGTGGGGGCTCCCTCCGGTGGAATGGGAAAATTATAAAACCAAATGAGATTTTTAGGGCTCGACCAGAGGAAGTACCCCTTTCGTTTCGGAAATATCTGGTGGCATTAGAAGATGTACCTAAACCACCAGATATTGTCCCTGTAAAAACATTTACAGCACATCGGGAACCGGTTGCGCAAAAGGAAGTACCGGCGGCGCAAAAGGAAGTGTCCATTGTGGAAAAGGAAATAAAGTATGAGTTGGGAAAACGTGGTACAGGGGTCGGCGGATGGTGGAATGTTGTAAATATGGTATCAGGGAAGCCTATTAATGATAAAGGGTTACGCGAATCTGCGGCAAAACAATTAGCACAGGAATTGAATTTATGATCTGGAAAGTGCCTATGTTATGGGAGGGGTCATCTTGCTTCATCATTGGCGGAGGCACTTCTATGCCCTTACAATTTGGTGTGCCGCTTGAAGTGATTCAGAAAGTATATGAAGGCCGCTTGTCTCCGTCTGCATATTCCAAGTATATGGAGCCGATCCATGCTCAACATGTGATCGGGATTAACAATACATATCAGATTGGCAACTGGCTTGATATTTTATTTTTTGGGGACAGTCATTGGTATCTTCTCCATAGGATGAACTTAGCAGTATGGTTGGGCCTGAAAGTTTGTTGTGATCAAAAGTTTTCTAACCGTACACAACGAAATATGGAAGGGATTAAATTTTTGGAACGTGATGGGAAGCACCGTCAGGGTATTTCTTCTGATCCTTCAAAGGTATCCTGGAATACCAATTCAGGAGCGGCTGCAATTAGTTTGGCACATCATTTAGGGGTGCAAAAGATTTATTTATTGGGATTTGACATGACGATGGATCATAGCGCAGAGCATAGTCATTGGCACGGGTCACATCGACCTCCAGGACAAAAGATAAACCGGCTGCCTCCATTTTCAAAACATCTAAAATCGTTTCCTGTTATTGCAAAGGATGCGAAGGAGTTGGGAATT
>Ga0207997_1001706_pt1 | contig 11269 bp, 13 predicted proteins | sample AntAceMetag02UKN_FD_184777 | JGI IMG/M metagenome (GOLD analysis project Ga0207997, IMG submission 184777) | Saline lake microbial communities from Ace Lake, Antarctica - Antarctic Ace Lake Metagenome 02UKN (SPAdes) (version 2) | ecosystem: Environmental > Aquatic > Non-marine Saline and...
GGTTCGGGGCCCACCATTTTTGTGCATTTTATTAAAAAAAAGCCGATGTTATACCTTGACGTTTCGGAATCCTTGTGAAACACATTATTTATGACTACATTCACAACCAATGAACTTTCACAAAAAATAGGCATTGCGGTCAGCACTATTAACTACTGGACCCGCAGCGGAGCGCCGCACACAAAGAATGGACACATCCGGTCTTTCGACAGCAATGAACTGTCGGAATGGTTGACCAAGACAAAGAAAAACCCAAAGTATTCATTCATAATTAATGGCAATCCTGAGACCGATGGCGATAGCGATGTGTCACCAGAAGGAGTGGCTTTTCCCATTGATGGCAGTGATAACATAGAAGACATCCTTTCACGCCTGCGAGTTGTTGAGGCTTATGCGTTCTCGAACTATTCAAACAATGCTGGAGCAGAGAAAGCGTTCTGGGCCAAGGAACACCGTGACGCATCGGAGCAATTGCGCAAGTATGAAAAAGACTGGGCGTTGATACAGCAAAGCATGGGGTCCGTTATTGCAAAGGTCGACCACGACAGCATGATTAAGGATATGTGTATGGATGTTAGGAATGCCTTGCTTAATCTTGCCGACAAGTGCGCCCCATTGGTTGCCGGAAAAGACGTGAAGGCGTGCAAGCGAGTCCTTCACAAAGAGGTTATTGATTGCATGAGGTCTCTTAGTGAGTGACTATAAGCAATATTTTACGCCACCGGAAGAAACAACAATATGGGAATGGGCCGAGCGCAATGTAATCCTTTCGGCCAGGCAACCAACTGCAAATCATGGTTCTTATCGTTCGTCGCTTACCCCATACGTTCGCGGAATACTGGATGCGGTTCAGGACTTGGATGTAAGCAAGATTACAATCTGTAAGGGTGCGCAGACCGGGCTGACGCTTACGGCCTATCTTGCACTATGCTACTGGATTTGCGAGGAGCCGGGGCCGTGTCTTGTAGTAATGCCAACCGCAGACCTTGGCCGGTCGGCATCGGAAACACGGATACAGCCACTAATTGAAGATTCCCCGCGCGTTTCACTTGAACTTACCGACGAACGCGACAACTTCAAAAAGCTGGAATATGTTTTAAGGCGGTCTGTTGTGAACATAGTGGGGTCAAACAGCCCTGCTAACCTTGCCTCTCGGCCTGCAAAGTACCTGATTCTTGATGAAACGGACAAGTACCCAGACCAGACAAGCAAAGAAGCCCGTGCTATCAACTTGGCCATAGAACGAACAAAAACATTTTGGGACAAGAAAATACTAGAAATAAGCACACCAACAACCCAAGAGGGCTATATACATGCATCTTATGAAAAAGCAGACCAGAGAAAGTATTACATCCCATGTCAATTATGTGGACATATGCAATACCTGCGTTTCGGACAAATTAAGTTCGATGCGAATCTTTCAATACCTGAAAGTGCGGAGAATGCTTACTACGAATGCGAAGAGTGCAAAGGGCATTGGTCGGACACCGACAAGATAAACGCCTGCGACGACGGGGCGTGGCGTGCTACGTCTGAAAGCAGTGACGTTGCACACGTTTCATTTCATTTGCCATCGTTTTATGCACCTTGGGTTAAATGGAAAGATGTTGTTGTTGAGTTTAGGAACAGCAAGAGCAACCCGGCAGAGTATCAGAACTTTGTTAACTCGTGTCTTGGCGAGGTGTGGGTTGAGGAGCCTAAAGACAATATTGATATGGGGCAGATATGGTCTATACGCGATGCTGGTGGATACGCAAGGGGAACAATCCCTACCGGGCGTGAAACCCTTTGTTTTATGACCGTAGACGTTCAGAAGCGGTACTTCCCTTGGTGCTGGTGGGCCTGCGACGGTGACAACCTATGGCTAGTAGACCACGGGCTATACGTTAGCTTTGACGATGTAATGAAGAAGCACAAGACGCCGTTCCGGGACGCGAATGGAACAGACTGCTATTCGGCAAGGATGATTTTGGATACCGGGTACGGCGAGAGAACAACTGAATGCTATGAATATTGCTTTGCAAATTCAGGACTCGTGCCAATAAAGGGCGATACCGGGACTCAAACGAGCAGAACGAATCCGTTTAAGGTTAGCGCAATCTTTCCAAAGCACATGAAGAAGCTTTCTCTTATGCGCATACATCCTGATTTCTTCAAGTTTCAGCTATTGGATTCTCTGCATAGAAACAATGCTGTAAAGATATGGTTTCATGGCGACATTGACCGAGACTTTGTTGAACAGATAACCGGGGAAGTGGTTATGGAAGAGGTCAATTCCAAGACCGGGGTGGTGCGTCAGTTCTTCAAAGTGATACGGACCCCGCAGGATTATTTCGATTGCGCTCAGTATGCGTTTGCGGCCTTGTATATGGGTCGAGGCGACGTTCTAAAGCTTTCGGCAACCAACGATGAACCTCCAAAGCAAAACCGCGCAGAGGCCCCAGTGAAGGTCTTCGTGCCGCCAACGCCGTTAAATAAGCGGAAACGGGTTAGCTATGGATGAAATAAGCATCGAGATATGCGGATGCGGCGGGGTTGTGTATCCTGGTGGATACTGCTTTTCTTGCGGCAAATACAAGAGCGGGAAAGATGATTTTGAAGACGAAGAACTTGACCTAGTCGACATCTTTTATCTATTATCAACCATCGGCTTGGGTGGCGTGGCCAAAGACGATGATTAGGCGGGGCGCGTTTGCCACGCACACCCGCCGCACTGGGTGTGTTTTTTGAGTCACGGTTGAACGGAAATGGATTATGAAAGGATTTTTGTTAAGCAAACAACTTGCATTATTTGGAGGTGGTGAAGTTAATTGACAACCGTTAACCCGTTCGCTTCGCTCACTAACTGGTTGAGCAGCCCGAAAGCAATAAAAAGAAAAAAGGAAAAAAAAGAAAAAGCGTAAACTAAGAACCACTATGTTTTTAATCGGTGTATTCTTATACCACACCTTTTCAAAAAAACACCACTTTTTTATTTAAAAACTAACTAAAACGTTTTAGTGTCAATGTTTTAGCATAAAATAATATCAAAAAAGTATTGACAGGTTTTTCAGAAAAGCCGTTGAACTGAGAATATTCATCGTTTTAAGCCAAAAGCAAAGGGGTATAAATCCAAGCAATAACCATGCCCCCGACTTTGGATAACTTGACAAAAATGTAACATTCTTATATTATCCTACAAATATGTAACTAAAGCAGGTCTATGACAGAAGCACAAATAAAAGAAGAACTTGACCAAATTCACACATCACGCATGGCGATTCTGAAAACCGGGATGTCATATTCTCGAACAGGATTGCAGCTTTCGCGTGCGTCGCTTCCGCAACTTGAATCACTTGAAAAGCATTTGCTTGGCAAACTTGCCAAGATTACAGGGCAAAACATATTTGTTGGGGATTTCCGCTAATGGCAACGCTGATAAAACAGTCCGAAAACGCTCAACTAAGACGCAAGATTGCCGAAGACCGGTTGCAGACCGAAAAGGCAAAGGCATACAAGCAGTTTTTGAATAAGAATCTCGTGTCAAGCCGCAAGCGGAAAACCGGTTCAACAACTCCCGGTTCGCCAGAGCGAGACATGACAAACTCTGACCGAAAAAAGCTTATGGCAAATGCGCGGCAGCTTGTAGAAGAAAATCCGCTTGGCATTGGAATCCTACGGACTAATCTTGATTTCGTTGTTGGGTCTGGATACGCGCTTTCAATGCGAAGTTCAGATAATGATTTCAACAAACTTGTTGAGAAGCTATGGAAAGCAGAGAGTGACGAGATTGACGCACGCGGATTGCGTTCTTTCGGCGGACTTCAACGCGCTATTCAGGCCCGCAAGATTGTTGATGGCGATGTATTTGTATTGATTTCTGATAAGGTTCAGCTCCTAGAGGCCGACCGTTGTTATAAGGATATAACAATGACCGACGATTGCGGGATTGACTATGACGACGATGGAAAGCCAAAAACGTATTATTTCGGGAAAAGAGCGCCAGGGTCTAGTTCTCAAAGCACAATAAAGCCAAGCTCGTATAATGCAGATTCGATATTCCCATTTTTCAACTTTCCGGATGAGCGCGTAGAACGAAAGCGCGGAGTGAGTAGCTTTTTACAGCTGCTGAATTTGATTAAGGACATTGACGAGAACCTTGAGGCAATGGATATAAAGGCCAAGAACGAGGCGTTCATGGGGCTGAAGTTCTCCATTACTCCGAACGAAGACGGTTCAATATTCGCAGGCATGAATACGCAGGCAGACGACGGAGGAACAGTCAGGGGTCATGTAAAAATGGTCAATGGAATGAATGTTAATCTTGAACCAAATGAAGACGTTGCTGTGATTGAAGGCAAATCGCCTCATGAAAGCTATGTTCCATTCATAAGGTTTAGGATGCGAATGGCTGGAATCCCGCTTGGCATACCACTAGAGTTCCTTCTTGCCGATGCCTCTGAAACCAATTATAGCGGGCTTATGATGCTTTCGCAGATGTTGCGCCGGTCAATAAAGTTTCAGCAAGCGGAACTTTGCAGAATATCAAGCAAGATTTTCAAGTGGTGGCTGGCCGGGAAGATTGGCTCGATTAAGAGTGTTCCAGAAGATTATATGGATCATGCATGGGGTAAGCCTGCAATAGGATTTATTGACCCACTAAAAGAAGCCAAAGCGTTTAATGAAATGCTTCAATCTAAAACAATGTCTCGGCAAGACGTTCTTTCGCAGATTGGCGATGGGCAGGACTTCCAAGAGCTGGCTGACCAGATTGCCAAGGAACAGAATTACATGGATGAGCTTGGAATCACATACAGTCTTGGCGACCCAGGTGCGCCGCTGGCAAATTATGAAGGCGAAGGGTCTAGTTTTGGGCAAACAAATAAAGGTGATTCGGAATGAAATTAGCTAAAAAAGTACCGGCATCGGCGTTGAAATGTGAAATTGGAGAGTTTAGGATTGGAGACAATGGCGATGACGCAAAGACTGCGCCAATTCACCTTCTTGCGCTTGGCGGCCAGGTGATAGACCATTGGTTCTTTGGCCCGATAATCCACGACCTTGAAGGCATGGAACACAAGCAACGCATTCCAATTGATTATTGCCACAATTCATCTGAAGTAATTGGCTATATAAACAAGTTTTCAACAGATGGACAGCTCGGACTTGATGGTGCGCTTGTTCCATTCAAAGACGACCGGGCGACTGAGGTTATTCACAAGATGAAGGCCGGAGTCCCTTATCAGGCAAGCATTGACTATACGCCAACCAAGCCGGATGAAGTTCAGATGGAAGAGTTCGGCGCAAATGAAACTGTTTTAGTTAATGGACAAGAATTTAGCGGGCCGCTTGCAGTGGTTCGTAAGTGGAAGCTGGGAGGCGTTGCTGTATGTCCTTATGGGGCAGACAGCGATACTAGCGCATACCTGCAAGCAAAAGGCGAATCCGAAAAGGAGATAGTAGTTATGAACAAAGAAGAAGAGAAAAAAGATTCTGTAGAAGCGGAAAAGCTAGAAGCTAACTCCGTGGAGGAATCCGTAGAAAAAGGCGTAGAAGCACTTACCAAAGAAGACGCGGTATCTGTGGAGCCTGTAGAAGAAAAGCAGGAAAAAGAAGATACCGAGCCGTGCGCTGATTGTGCGCTTACCCGTGATGACTACCTGTCAATGGTTCAGAAATTCGGCAAAGAAAAGGCCGCAGAATATTTTGAGCAGGGAATCGAAATGGATGAAGCACACGAGTTATTCGTTAAGTCAATTGTTGAAGAGAACAAGGCGCTTAAGGAACAACTTTCGGTGAAACGCGCAAAGTTCGACGCGCTTGAAGATGGGGCGGACGTAGAACAGTTTTCTGTGAACAAAAAGGCAATCGAAAAGTATGCCAAATCTCACGGGAAGTCATTCGATGAAGTCAAAAACCTATTCATTAAAAAATAAGGAATAAACTATGAAAAAAGCAATTATATACGCAGTTGCGATGTTTGTTTCGGCCAGCGCCTTTGCTACGGCCTTAACAGCAGCCCGGAACACTCCGGAACGCAGCGGGGAGTACGTGTCACTTACTGTAAAGTCAAACGAGACAATCTATGCCGGTTCTGGCGTTTCTGTTGATTCAAGCGGCTATGCAGTATCTGCATCGGATGCAACGGGTGACAAATTCGTTGGCCGTGCCGAAGAGAGCAAAGCAAACACCAGCTCGGATTATAGCGCGACTATGACAATTAAGGTAAGACGCGGAACGTTTGCATGGGCTAACGGCGCGAACTACACCGACGCAAACATTGGCGATTATGCCTATGTGTTTGATGATGCAACGATGAATGCGGCTGCAAGTAATACTTATGATATTATTGCAGGTGTTATTGTTGACGTTGATTCTGTCAATGGCGTTTGGGTTGACAGCTATGCTGTTGGCGGACAGGGTGCGGCATCGTTTACTACGCTTGGTGCATCTGGGGCCGTTGCGCTTAGCTCAACGCTTGCTGTGACCGGTGTTGGAACGTTTACCGCAGAATCTGTTCACAATGGCGGGATAGATGCCGACGGAATTACGGTTGACGCATCTGATGGCATTGACACTAAGACTGCTGGCATTCTGCTTGTTGGCGACACCGTTGCAACCAGTGTAGAGATTGCTGATACGTTAGTGAACACGGCTGTAAAAGGTACGCTGTCTGTGGATGAGGATACAACCTTGACCGGAACAACCCTGTTGACTGGAGTTGCCACACTTACGGCAGAGCCAGTGCTAACAGAAGCCGCAATAGGCGACGTTTCCACTGGCGAAACGGTTGTTTTTACGAACGCCCCATCTGGATCCGAAACCGATCCAATTTGGTTCGAGGTTTCTTGGACCAATGGATCAACCTATTATGTCCCTGGCGTTCTTAAGCCGTAATTGAAAGGAAAATTATCATGGATATTAACAGAGCAAATATGACCGAGTTCTTTGAGGAACTTAAAGCAGAGTTCACCGGTGCATTCACAACCGAATCCCGTGCGAGTCTTTTGCCAAAGATGGCATTTGTAATAGACTCGCAGGGTGCGAGTATGACTCATGCATGGCTGAAGCAGTTGCCGCAGATTCGTGAATGGCTTGGCGATCGTCAAGTTAAAAACGTTGAATCGAAAAGCATGACGGTATTGAACCGCCTTTTTGAAGCAACGTTGGCAATGAAGCGCACGGACATTGAAGATGATATGCACGGTCTGTATAAACCCATTGTTGGGTCTATGGGCGTGGATGGTGCTAACTTCCCTGTTGAGTTGTGTTTTGAAGCACTGCTGAAAGGCACGGCGACTACATGGGTTGATGACTTGGCATTCTTTTCGTCGGCTCGTGTATATGGCGAAAACACGATTGACAATTATGGTACGGACGCGCTGAGCGTTACGAACTTCAATTCTGCAATTGCGACAATCGGCTCATATCTTGGCGGACAGAATAAGCCGCTTGGGGTAAAGCCGTTTGCATTGCTGTATGGTCCTGCTCTTCGCGTCACCGCCTTTGAGGTGTTACGCGATGATTTTGCGGCACGTACAGCAGACGCAACCGGGAATCCGCAGGGGTTGAATCCGAACAAGAACCTGATTGAGCCTATTGAAAGCGATATGCTGATTGATGGAGTTACCATTGATGGCACGAGCTATGATGCGGCAAACTATTGGTTTATCCTGTGCCAGAAAAGCGGCATACGCGGGATTGCCTATCAGGACCGCTTGTCGGCTGAACTGCAAACTCAGAAATGGAATCCTGATTCTGAGTTTACGTTTGATACCGACGAGTTTGAAATCGGTACTCGTTTACGTGGTGAAGCATTCCTTGCCATACCTCATTTGGTATATGGCTCGTTTGCAACCTAATAATAATATTGTTGCGGCCATTGCCGGGCAATCCCCGGCATGGCCAATACAAAGGAAAACATGATAGATACAGCAATTCTTGAGACTGACTTAAGGGCCGTTATAGAAGATATGCCAGTGTCGATAATCCACAAAGGGACTACGATATCTGGAATCACCGGAACGGATGCCGTTGGTGCAAACATTAGCTATATGGGAATTGCTGAAAGTGATGGATTTACTGCAAGTGGTTGTGTTTCAGACTTCACAACAACCCCGGCGCCAAAGGATGCAATAAGCATAAATGGCGAGATGTTTATCATTACGGATGTTCGGACAAGTGCCGATGGCGTTCAGTACGTCATGGCAATAACAAAGCAGACTGCTGAGCTTGGTATATAATGAGTCAGAACCACAAAACATGCTTCTACCTTCAACGGCTCCTAAAGCTATATATGGAGTCTCAGAAGACGTATAAATGCAACGTGTATGAGGGCGGCGCCTTCGAGGCGCTTGAGTTGCCGTTTATATGCGTCATGGCGATGTCGCAGTCTGGATACGTGTCAGGGTATGGAGTTACAGGGAACAAGCTCACAAGCATAGCAATCGTGCTACAGACAGGCATCTCAACAAGCGAGAATGAACATTGGGAAATGTGGGCTGAAATTGAAGATATGTTCTGCATGAAAACAACCGATTTAATGACCTGCCTAAATGGTGGATATGAAAAGTCAATACTTGTTCAGAACGCAACCTTTGGCGAGTTGCTTAATGCGTGTGAGAACAACGTTAGAATGACTCAACTGCAAATAGAGTTTTTAACAAGCATAACAGGAGAATGACATGGCGGCAGGCGATGCAGTACAACTAGGAGCTGAATACCTTATAGGCATAGGCGGGACCTATTATTTAGGCTACACGGTAAAAGGGCTTACCTATACCAAAGATGCAGACGAAAGCATTCACAAGGATGAGCGTGGTGCTACGGACAGTATCCTTACGCAAGACCCGAAGCAGGGGCTCGACTTGACACTTGATATTGTTGGTGCAAGTACCGACTTTGCTCCACCCGATAAAAACGAATTGGTAACGGTACAGGGGCCGGACGACACCTATTCTTCAGGATACAGGGTTGTAAGTGCGAGCACATCTGCGAATGAAGGAGTGGCGCAACTTAGCTTGTCGCTCATACTCGAGGACAGTATGGGGATGACATATCCGGATGGAACATTTGTTGAATCGGATGCTTGGGACATAAGCAGTGACTTGAACTATACTGACACCTTAGAACCCAATGGGTCAAGTGATGTCGTCAGCGTTTACGGAGCAGGTGTTCTATTGACGGAAACCACAGACTGGAGTTATGCAAGTGCAACCGGGATGATAACGATAAACGCAACATATATCGGGACAATAATAGTAGTCCCAAGCGATACGTTAGTTCTTTCTATTTGCCCAAACTACGGGCGCACACTTACGACTACACTAACAGGACTTTCTTAAAAGCATAAACAAAGGAGATAATCATGGCAGCAGGCGACGCAGTACAAGTAGGAGTTGAATACCTTATAGGAATAGGCGGTGCAGCATACCTTACCCACACGGTAAAAGGCGTAACCTATTCAAAAGATGCAGACGAAAGCATTCACAAAGAAGAGCGTGGTGCTACGGACAGCATCCTTACGCAAGACCCGAAAGAGACATTAGACCTGACGCTTGACATTGTTGGAACAACCACCGACTTTGCGCCACCTGCAAAGAATACGGTCATTCAGGTAATGGGGCCTGATGATTCATCGGCGGCTGGATGGCGCGTGTTAAGTGCAAGCACATCTGCAAACGAAGGTATAGCGCAGATGAGTCTATCGCTTGTGCGCGAAGACAGCATGATCGCAACCTATGACGCATAATAATAATAATCAATGATTAATTGAAAGGATTATTATGCAGCCATGCTACATAAACGGTGTGGATAAGAAGAGATTTGTGGTGCTTGGCAAAACCCTTGCACCACTTACTTTATACCATTGCCGCATTCTTGAATTGATGGGTTCTCGCTTTTTCGTACAAAGCGAGTCCGAGCCGGAATATACTGAACTATTTCAGTTTATATTCATTTGTCAGTTTGCCGAACGGGAAAGCATAGACGAGCTTTTAGGCGGGCAATATGAACAGGCAATAAACGAGCTTGTTATGGATATTGATATTGAAGATATTGACTGGCAAGAAGAGTTCGACATTGCTAGTGAATACATGAAGTATTACATGGAGCGGCCATTACGCAAGGCAAGCAAAGAGAATGAAAGCCCAAGGGCTCCTTGGTGGGGTTCAGCAAAAAGCTTTCTGTGCGACCATTGCGGATATACAAACACCGAAGCATGGGATTGCATTGTTTGTGAGGCGTATTCGGAGATGGCCTTTTTCAGTTCGCGTATGGATGACGACGCATTGATTGCAGAACAGACTATAAAGGTTATAGAGCAAATGAAGTCTGGCGAATTGGTTGTACCGACTCAGGATGAGCTTAAAAAGAGGATGGCAGGAATTAAGTAATGGGAACTACAACTACAATCAAAACCATTTTTACGGCGGACGGCACACAGCTTGCAAAGACGATAACGAAAACAGAGAAGAGCGTTGACAAGCTGTCTAAGGGTGCGTTATCTGGATTAGCGACTACGCTTGGGGCGGCGTTTGCATTTAAGACGCTTCAGCAGTTTGCCCTTGAATCGGTCAAGATGGCCGGAACGTTCGACACAGCAATGCGCAATGTTAATACCATCGCAAAGCAAAGCGAGGACCAGTTTGCAAGGACTAAGAATGCGGTCTTGATGCTGGCTGTAGAATTAGGCAAGAGTCCGACAGAACTTGCGGAAGCGTTGTATAATATAAATTCAGCAGGGTTTAAAGGTGCTGAAGCAATGTCACTTTTAGAGCTATCCACAAAGGCAGCGTTGGGTGGCGTAACAAGCGTTGCGATTGCAGCAAAGGCAACAACGGCAGTATTAAACGCATATTCGCTAGGTGTTGATAGCGCGTCCGACGTATCAGACATATTATTTGCAACTGTAGAAAAGGGCGTAATAACGTATGAAGAGTTAGCGGGTGGAATCGGAAAGGTTCTACCTACGGCGGTAGCGGCTAACGTAAAGTTTGACCAATTAGCGGCGGCAATAGCGGCGCTAACCAAACAGGGCATGGATTCAGATGCCGCAATGATTTCAATGAACGGTCTTATTCTTCAACTGATTAAGCCAACGGAGGCCTTGGCGTCTGCATGGCTTAAATACACCGGGGTATTGCCGTCAACTACGTTGCAAACAACGGACTTGGCAACCGCAATCGGCATCCTTGATAAGATTGACAATGACAACATTGAAACAACTGTTGAGTTTATTAGTGAAAAGCGAGCATTAAGGGCAGCTCTTGGACTTACTGGGGAATCTGCA
>Ga0207997_1001708_pt1 | contig 11267 bp, 9 predicted proteins | sample AntAceMetag02UKN_FD_184777 | JGI IMG/M metagenome (GOLD analysis project Ga0207997, IMG submission 184777) | Saline lake microbial communities from Ace Lake, Antarctica - Antarctic Ace Lake Metagenome 02UKN (SPAdes) (version 2) | ecosystem: Environmental > Aquatic > Non-marine Saline and Alkaline...
TGTGTATACTGCAATACACACTCTTGAGAACAGTGACTTGGAGTTTCTTGTAGTGGATGATTATATCATCGAGAAGACCGGCTGTAAATCTGGACGGTGTAAGCTGTCATGATTCCCCAAGCTGAAACTGTTCGGCCTCCATAACCTTTTAACTTGCTCACCTGAAATAAATAATCGGAGATAGATAGCTTTGGTTCAGAAACGAGTTATTTTATTAACTGAAAAACAGCGAAAAGCCATAATAGAGTACCTGAATGACCCTCCTAGACGAATGAGTCAATCACAGAGAAACCTACGGTTCAACTTAAAGGATATAAACTTTGATGTCCTCGAGCAGGATCTAGTGCAAGCAAAAGAAGATCTCGCGTTGATGAGGCGACACGCTAACATAAAGGTCCCAATGGGGAGAGCTACAAAAGAGAAGGTGAAAGACCTGAAAGCACAGGTGAATATACGTCACAAAGCAGGTTGAGTCTTAACCCGTGTTTTCTCTACAATTACGGGTTCACTAGCCTCTTCTATCATCGTCAACCCTGGCCGCCCGTCTTCTATAATTTTTTCGAGAACCTTGTTTCTCGCTTCCAGATCCCGTATATGATCCTCTAATTCCTGAGTTGGGGGTGACTCGAATAATCGGAGAACACAGCCAAGATAGCTACAGTTAGCACCTCGAAGCTCACAGTAAACACCGTTAGGACCTTTGGCTGCCTGACAATTTTTCTTTAAGGTCTGCCATTCCGTGTACCCCTTTTGCCAGTTATTTAACGGGGACGGCTCTTTGTTGATTTCTATTTTTTTCCACCTTCATTTTTGTAGGAGCCGGCTGATATGTTTGCACTTCTTTATACTTCGACCTAGTGTCGATGTCACCGCTATCAGTTAGTCCAGCGTCTTTTTCTTTGTTACTCACTTGGGGGAGCCTCAGGTAGGTATATCTTTGTGTTCTTTACGGATATGTCCTTAATGTTACGACTGTGAGCGTTAACTATAGCTGATTCGGTTCTCTCTGTTTTGTTTACCTGATTCCCGACTCGTATGCGGGTGTAGAAGTCAACCTTATCGACAATATACTCTATGTCATCTATCGGCATCCTCACATTGTTGAACCCTGTTGCTTCAAGGTTAACCCGGACTCCATAACCGATTTTATGTAGAGGGTTTCCATCACAGAGGATTTCAGCATATGATTTTGTTTTCGCGTGTTCATTCATGATTGCATGAGAGAGATCGCCTACGTCACCAAGGGTATCCGACTCTTTGCTGTAGATCTGTGCATAGCTGAAAGGTGGACGGAATAGGGATGTGTTCTCCTGTTTCACAGTCAAGGTTTTCACGAAATGGAATTGACTGAAACATACAGCCCACCCTGCTCTAGCGAACACCCATGTACCCTTTGAAGCTTTTTTCGGGAATGGAAACACCTGAGTATTACCTGTTGGCCCCTCAGTGTTGACCGCTGAAAGATAGGCCAAGAAAGCCCCATTATTCTTTACGTCAGGAACAGGCGCCTGTGTTGGCGTGTTGCTCAGTATCACAGGTTTAGGCCCAGGGGCGTTGAATGTGTCAAATTTATCGCTGTTAATGTCTCCTATGAACAAACCTGGGCTGGTAAGAGTTATGTAAGTGGTGCCCTTTACGGCGTCTGCGTCCAATACGGTATGAGGCCCTACAGGAGTAGCCCAAGACCGTTGTAGATTTATTTCGAGAGCTACCCAGTGTATTGTTTTATTAGGTGAATGAGGGAAAGGATCGCCGAAGTAACCCCAGCCATTTGTTTTCTCAATCTCATCCCCTTTTCTGTTAAGCTGAGGTAACGCGAGGTCTATCCAACCCCAGTCACCATTAGGGATATCGTCTTCAGAGTTAGCGTCATAACTTACACTACCTTCGTTCTGTTGTAGACCATTAACGCCTTTTCCGAAGTCGTAGTAGTAGAACTTATCTATCTCTTCATTCCAGTGAAGCCTGAGCCGATAATCAGCGCCATCAACCCCGTATCCGTTGAAGTTAGGAACACGGAATTTGTAACGGATACGCCTATTTTTCTGCAAATCCACATTAAATTCTTGGTGGAGCCAGTTCCCACTACCATCCTGATAGGGGTTAGACTCTATTATGAACCTTCTAGATTTATAATATCCTTTTGACTCCCAATCATCCTTCAGGAAACAAACTGCTGGGTGCCCCTCATCATCAACGACAAGGGTTCTATCAACAGCATCTCTGAGATCTGCGTCTACGGAACCTAGGCTAGGTCCAGGCACGCTATTAAAATCATATCTTTGACCCCTGAATATTCGAGATCTTTCATTCCATATTCGATAAGAGTTACAAAAGGTGTCAACATTTGGCTCATCTTCGGCATTGGTGGCTATTACATGCGTGACGACGTCTGTGGTGTCACTTATTTGGAGGTTAGTAACTTCCCTGATATTCGTAGCATAATTTATCGGTTCATCAGCCGTAGGAACATGTGAATCCTCGTCCCATCCTTTACGTGGCCACCACATCACCTTTCTAAAAGGATCAATAGCCCACTCCCATGTCAGCTTAGGCGCATTGATTAACTTCAACTGCTCACAAAGCTCTTGTGCCGTATCGAACGCTGAGGCGAATTTGTATGTCTTGGACACCAGATTATTATTGGCGATACCAATTGGAGCAACAAAGGCGCCTATCCCATCAGCAAATTTAAATCCGTGGGCAGCATTATTCGCAATCTGAGCGTTGACGTCTGTTAAGAGATTATCAAACACTCCATTACTTAGATCAGGCATTAAACCCCAAATAGGAGCCCCGCCTGTGCCCGCATACTCAGAGAGTGTATAATCCCTTGGAGTCTCGGGGGTGCCGAAGAAGATTGTCCTCCATGCATGCATGAAGTCTACGCCAATGATATGAGCAGTAATTCTACCATCACCCTCAACAGTCCAGAACCTCTGCATAATATATCCTCCAAGCAGAACCTCGCGCCCAGCACCGTCACCATCGGTTCCACCTGCGGGGTCCCATGCTCCGCTGCTAGTCCCTCTTTGAACCGCTAATTGAACAGGGTCACGATCCTTGATGAAAGTAAATAAATTGAAGGCTTTGTTGATAATTTCCCCTGTCTCATCCTTTCGCTCATTATCATTGATGGAAACCATGAACACACCGCTTTCATCTGTGATCCCTGGGCGTATGGTCATGGCGTCGACTAGGAAGGCGTAGTTATTGGTGCTGTAAATGTTCTCAGGGTCAATGAGGATAATGCCACCCCAAGCATCTTCTTCCATGTTATCTGAGTCAGGGAACGGGGGAATTGGTGCTAACACCAGAGTTTTGAATGAAAACTCTTCACCCCAACCATACCCTCCAGTGTTGTAGGAGAAGGCACGGAAATAGTAAGTGGTCTCAATTTGCAAATCAGGGATATGAGTGAAAGCCCCTAACCCATAAGGTCCACCTGATGACTCAGAGAAACTGGCATCATAGCCTGAGCTAGAAGGTTTAGTATCACTATCAAATGTTCCACTTCCTTTGGATCTACCCCATACGAATCCTCGACTAGAACAAGTTTTACCACCAATATCAGTTATCTCTCCGTTGAGTGTAGCCGAGTTCCCCCCAATTACTGTAGCTGCTGCGCTGATAACGATAGGATATTCTACCTCTAGGTAGAAAGAGGTTTGATACGCGCTGTAAACCCAGCCCGCTGAGTTATGTGCAAACGCCATCTGATAGATCTGCGCACCCTCTGGTTGACCGGTGATGCCGGACTCGAAGGGGTGGTCAGCTGCGAAGTCACCCGTTAGCTTCACATAGGGGAAGCCTAGAAGCGCAGGGTCACCAGAGGGGTCGGCCCCCATGTATGACGTGTTGTAGATGAACCCTATTACATCTGCGTTTTCGCCATTGGTGTCCCGAAGGGTTCCGTTAAGCGTGGCTGCTGTTTTCGCTACCTTTGAGGCTGAGTCTATTCTGACAGTGCAGACGTAAACATCGCTTGTGAACTCATCTTGTGACGCGAACCCATAACCCTCTGAGTTGAACCCGTAACCTCTCCAATAATACTTAGTGGCTTTCGCTAGGTCTTCTGGACCTGGGTTATCCTCGAATTGTAATGTCTTGCTGAAAAGGTCAGGCATATCATTGACATCCCAATCGCCTTCCTCTTCATAGTAGGTTTCATACCCGAAAGGAGGAGTCTGGGAGGGAGACCCTACTGCTGATCCTCCCCAAGCCATTCCACGTCGAGTGATGTTAGCTCCGCCTGTTTCATCTAGCTGCGCTCTAATTGTGACGTGCCCGGCTTCTACTACATCTTCAACAAAGGAAACACTGGGTTCCTCTAAGAGAAGAAAGAAAGACTTCTGCGCACCGTAAGCATATCCATGAGTGTTTTCCAGCCATGCGCGGTAATAGATCACGATACCGCCAATCAACTCACCGGTTATTGTGTGGTTGAAGGAATCTCCATCGTTAACTGTGCCTGCCCCAGTCCAGTCACTATCATATTCTGAGGATCCGGGTGAGACATTACCTGGCTTGGTTTTTGAGTTGTAATCCCATACGAATCCATACCCGCAGTTTAGGCCACCATCGTTTTCTACCTCACCTTTGATTCTTCCACCCTCGGTAGTGATGTTATCCGCTGCCTCTGTGTCAGGGGTTGGGAGCATGGTTATGGTGTCGAAGTTTAGTTCTAAACCATAGTTGTAACCCGCGCTGTTGTGAATATAAGCTCTCCAATAATAGGTGGTAACTGGATCAAGACCCGTCACAGTGGAACTGAAAGGATTGTACTGAACATAGTCCCCCGGTAAAACGTCGCTCTTATCATACCCTGAGCTGCCCGGAGAGACATTTCCTGGATCTGCTTGTGTTGTTGTTCCTAGGACGAAGCCTGCTTCATCACATATTTCGCCGCCGTCGTCAGCAACGGATCCATGTAATTTGACTCTGTCTCCACCGATATCGGTTGACTTAACGCTTGTAGCCTGAGGACCATTTAGGGCATCTGTGTCGAAATCGTCTTGGATGTCACTGTAAGCATACCCTAACACGTTTTTCGTGTAAGATCTAACGAAGTATTCAGTGTCGGGGGTCAGACCTGTGATCTGTTTATCGAAGGCTCCCTCAGTGAATGACCCCGTTTCCTTGGTGTAGTAAGCATATGTTGAACTCGAGCTCCCAGGAGTCATCCCTGACCCAGGTTTACTTCGACTGACAGTATCATAGACGAAGCCCCGCTCCGTGTTCTCTGCGCCCCCAGCATCCGTTATCCCACCCTCAAGAGTCGCGGTTGTTGTCGTGATGATGGAAGGGAAATAGATGTCAGCAGTTGGTAATGTGATTACATCGTATGTGATGTAGATCGCTTGTTTAGTGTCCTGATAGAGAGCATTAGATGGAATTGGGTTGGGTGGAGAACCAGGAGTTATATCATATGGAGGAAACCCGTCCTTTATTCCATCCCAATCTTTAGTCCATGAAACGCTTTGTTTTGTTCCACCGTTTTCATTAAACCAAAGAGTAGTTACATTGATATCAGCGACATTTTGTAGTTCTCTACACCAGAGAACTAAGAAATAGTCAGTGACACCCCCGCTATCCGCGTGCCCAATAGTAATCTGCTGATCCCCTTCAAAGTTAAGGGTATAATATCCAGCTGGACCTGTGTAAATAATAGGAGACTGCGGATCATCGTCACTCTTGGCTAACAGAGCACCAGTGTTAGCATCATATACGAGACCTTGCATCCTAGTCCCATTGTTAACGACTGTTACCTTTGCATGAAGACTTTTTAGTATCCCTGTTTGCCCAGGCTGAAAAGAAAACTTTGAGCCTCTAAGGTTCTGTCCAGTACTTACGATGTGACTTGAATCCGATGAGGGTGATGAAGAGTATCCAAGTTTAGCGGTGACCATTGTTTAACCTCCAGTTGTTTTGAGGAAACTAAGGCGATTCCTCTTATTGTTAATGGTATTCATAGCGGCGTCTGCACCCTCCGTTAGAGCTTGTCTTATCCCTTCGGCACCGTATATGTTAGCCCCAGCCATGCTGATGGTAAGAGAAACTCCGCCTCCGCCTCCCGCTAAGCTGGGAATTTGTTCTCTCGGTGCAACTACTTCACCTGCGTGAGCGTAAATCATTCCTGTTTTCCTCAACTCCGCTCCGGCTTGAGCCCCCGGAAGGGAATTAAACATATTCTCAATTCCCTGGAATATCCCCGTGTTATCAATATATTTATTAGTTCTATACGCAGGTGCAGCACGTTTCGTGGTTAACTCATTTGCAGTTATGCTTGCTGAGGCCCGTGCTCGCAACGCTTCGTTAGCTGCCATCGCTACGTTAAGCTGACTCCTGTCCACGCCGAGATCCCTTAAACCTGCTTCGGCTGCTTTCTGTTGTTGAAGAAGATCAGGGCTTTCTCCGAACTTATCTATCTGAGCGTTGACGGCTGTTAGAGTGGCCTGATACTCAGCCGCCTCCGCTGATAACCCAGCGTTGACGGCCGTTAAAGCAGCTATGCTGACACCGAGTTCATCATTAGCATCAGTTAACTGCTTGATTTCACGCCTTGCCGTCGCTGCCCCAGAAGCCATATCGTCGAACCAGGTGATTATTCCAATCGTGGTTAAGATGACTAAGTATGGCCAGAATGTTGCTAAAGCTATTTTTAGTCCTTCAACGGCAGCTCTGGCGCCATGCATCGCAGTTGAATTTTCCGTGACTGCTATAGAGCTTTCATTCATGAATTTTGCTATCTCTTTTGTTGAGAACCCTAGCCCTACAAGCTCGGCCTTGAGTGCTGCTGCTACACTCTGATTGACTGCTTCTGCAACCGACTGATCAATAGTAGCCTTGGTAGCTGCTTTGATGTAAGCCGCTTTCTCGGCTTCAGCGCGAGCAAGAAGTCTACTGGCACCCTCAGCGAGCATAACCGCAGCAACAGCAACTTGAACAGTAGAAGCCATTGCGGAGAAAGCAGGGTTAACACCCCCGATTTCTTGTTGCAGAGTCCGAACCCCCATGGAGACCATGCGAAGATCTAGGGCTAATCTACGAAACTGCTTACTAGCACCCTTTGCGACTTGCTGTGTTTGGCTGAAGGTGACATTCATGTTACCCCCATAGTTATTCGCTTGCTGCAGAGATTTTACCGTTGAATCAGCGTTACCTTGTGACTGCAGAACGAGATTAATATAATAAGAAGCGGAGCGATTGGATTGACTCATCTAGCTTTTCTTCTCCCGTAGAGTCTTGTCAACATACTGCAACATCTCCAATATCTGTGCATCTTGCTCCCATATGGGTTTAGTGGGCTCTGGGAGAGATGACAGGGTAGTTAAAGCCCAGTAGAGTGTCAGGTAGGGGTGTCCTTCTCCGTGTCGGAACGCTCTAAAAAACCTTTTTTATCGACCCCTGTTAAGTCGACGCATTTGTCTCGAAGGATATCGCCTACATCTGGATCCATGTTTTGGATTGTGTGTTCATTCCAATCCTCTTCAGTTTCAGCCAGTTTCTTAATTAATTTATCTGGAGGAGTAACACAGGTTTTGATCATCGCCGTATACCAGTCTGCGACATTCCAGTTAGCTATCCCCCTTGCGGCGTCAATTACCTTCGTGGCGTAGCTTGATGCCTGCTGTTTCTCATACCATGTCCACCGCTTAACGGTGTATTCTCCACGGTATTCCTCTGGGGCGTTTGGAGCGTTCTCTATATTGACTACGATGACTTCGTTTCTGTTCATGTATTCATCACTAGGTTAAGTCTAGGATCTCCAAAGGGAACTGTTTTGCTATCAGATCCTCGGGTCCTGATGGGCTTGCTAGTACACCATAGCGAGCATTCGAGCTGATTATCGCTGTGCTTCCCAGAGTTAGAGTGAAGTTGAAGATAGCCATCTCTGCGGCTACACTCATTAATTCGACGTATTTCGCGTAGTCATCCAGGTCCCGGATGAGTGTAGCTGATACGTTTCTGTGTCGTCCCTTGATGGCCCGTGTGCCTCCCTCGATGACGTTAGGTAGCCTCTGGAGGTTGTTGTTCACCTCGAACCGCCATTCATGCCAGTCAGTAACAGTCTCACCATCCACTGAGACTACTGAGTCACTCCAACGCATAGGCGTATCTAGGTCCACTGTAGTAGCACCTGAAGCCAGTGCTGCGCAGTCCTTAGCCCAGAACTCGATAGTTGCATTAACTGCGTCCCCAGCTTTGCATGAACCAGTTATCCGGTTGCCGAATGCTTCCGTGAAGGTAAGCCCTTCTCCACCTGAACCAACTTTAAGATGAAGAAATGAGAGAGCAGTCTGACCATCCAGGATATTATCAAGGAATGTCGGATCCTGTAATAGCATGTCTATTTCAAAACGAGGCTCTCTGACCCCGAGCAGGATATTATAAAGTCCTCGGCGCCCTGTTCCTCTTACTTCGATGTTACCTGGGTCTACAAGAGGATTGAATCTAGTTACAACCCCGATATTGGTTTTTGCACTATCTTCCTCTGTGCTGCTGTAGACTTTTCCTTCAAAGCCGCCGAGAATATTTGACAATGTGTTTCTCCTTAGTAACACTCACGTTGAAGATTATTTAAGAGATTAGGGGAATCACGCTGGCTCCGGTATATTCTGGAATAATACGGCTTCCCAACGGGTCTGAACTCCTACCACCATCTCATTGTTATGAGCCACATATCCGGCCTCAAATTTCTGAGGGAAGAAACGCCAAGCTGTGCCGCCTCGAGTGTAGTCTTGGAAGAGAAGTGTATACATTGTATATCCAAGAGTCCGCATCTGTTTGAGTGTTTTTTCTGGGTCAGTGGTCAGGAAAGTAACCCATATCTGAAAACTGTGACGCATCGACGTCGCGCTGCTTACAGTTTGAAGGGCTTCCCCGGGTATTACCTGAGCTAGATCCACGGGTTCAGGGTCATAAGTCTCAGTTTCTCCTTCATCCACTCGTTTGAATAAACCTGTTTCAATGAGAGTTTCCTTGATGTTGTCTAAGACCGCTTCGTATAGGGTTTCTATATCACTCATTTTTTATTGCACCTGACATTCTATTCTCTAAGCTCTTCGATAGCTGAGCTACTTTTTCCTCGAACCATATTTCAAGGTATTTCAATAAGTCTTTCTCCATAGCTTTACCTCCATCCGTCAGATAGGTGTGAGCCGGGATCGCAGGCCTCAGCTTAATGAAACGCCATTTACCTGTATTCTTGTTCACCATGACGCTTCGATTAATCATTGTGGGTGCTGTATCCATAAGAGCAAAACGAGGATTGGAAGCATACAGCCCTCCAGGTTGATTGACCCCAATACCTAACTTATATCCTCTGGGAGTTTGGAGGGCTTCATGGAACATATTACGGGCAGTTTGACCTGTTGACTTCTTCCCTACGCTGCTCATTAGGCTTAACAGCATAATCATTTCCCCTCTCTCAGCGGCATCTCGGAGAAGAGACAACATTTCGTCTGGAGGAAAAGATTCTTCTTGACTGTTAAATTGGAGTTGAAGCGCCACTACCTTAGAGATTAAATCTTGGAGTTGAGAAAAATCTGCCTCTAAGCTAATCTCCATGCTTATGTGCTTCCTGTTGATGCAGCAATATTTTTGTTATACCAAGCATGCCAGCTTTCACCCACCCCTGGATAGGGTGTGATGTCCGTCATGCTGAAGACGGCGTCCTCATCGATCGTGCTTACCGTGACGGTTTCCCCGTTAACGGAGTCGATGTATCTGTCTAGTTGAAGATTATACTGGGTTCCCCAATGCTCCATAGCGGTCTGATCGTCCCCTTTAACGGTGACATTCACAGGACCAACGCTGGTTATTACCCTGCTCCTAAAACTCTTAGTGTATCTAGAGTAGAGGGATTCAACTATGCCGTAGGTTGTTGCTCGTCTAATAATCAGAGGTGTATTCTCTATGGTTGTCCAGTCCTCGTAATTCGCTTCCATGTCGTTGGCGATGAGGAAGGTCTTGATGTCATCCATGACGCCCTCAGTAATCAACTGGAGCTTGGCGTCACCTACACTTCTTTCGGTGAGCTCGATCACGGAGTTAACCATACGTCGGTTAGCCCAGAGGCAGAAAGGATGTCTAACATAGAAATCACATGGTAATGCAGTAGAGCTCTGACCAACCTCGAAGTATGCGAGCAGAGATATATTTGCGTCAACCATTAATTACACCTCGAGTCATAGGGATTATCTTTGTAAGGCTGCTGTTTGTCAACTATAATGAAGGCAAAGTGGGCACGATTCTTTTTGCCAAGTGTTTCCCACCGGAATTCAGCTATCCAGTCACCAAGCGTAATTGTCTCGGATATCCACACATCGGCCCCGTATACTCCTACGCTACCTACTAGGCTACAAGGGAAGGGTCCTCTAGGCGTATCATATGTTCTAGCCTCTCCGCCCTGCTTTTTTAGGTGTAGAACACAAGTATCAGCATCAGGATTCTGCGGGGTTCCAGTTAAATCCTTGATCGTGGTCTGGAATCTTTTCCTCTCCGCTCGATTAAATTCGGGGGTTGACATTGCCTAATTCTAAGGATGTGTTTCGTGTTATAAAACAGTTTAAAGGATATACGAGATAGTTCTCCTAGGGGAACAGACCTTAGAAGACTTCACTCTGTGGACGGAATCAGATACTCTAGGCAGGTTAACTGTGACAGCAAGAGTTGTGTCATGGAGTAATCTTCTGAGGACAGATGAGGAATCATATCTTTACGGCGGCGAATCCCTCTATAATTTCACTTCTAACTTCAAATTCAATCTATCAGCTGTAACACTGACCGCCTCGTTTATCGAAAGAATAAACATCCTCCTAATGTCCAACAGTATTGCGAACTACACGGATCTTGTCTCATCTAAAACGGTTTCAATAGGCTTGATGGTTATCGGTGATAACGCAGAAGCCGCTGTCGGGGAATACCAGGTTAGAGTTTTTGAGACCCGTAATGACGGTCTCCAGTACTTTGGTAGCAGGGTTACACTGAATGCAGGCCAAGACTACTACGCGAAGCTAACTAAATTAGGGACATCCTACACAGTCCAGATCTACAGCAATCCCGGACGAAGTATCCTAGTTGGGGCAAGTTCCCTGACATTGAATACAAATTACAATTTCTACTACGCGCTTGCCCCCCAATGCTATGGAGGGGAAACAAACGGTTACGCCTCATCGGGAAGCCTCAGCGATCTCACTTTAGAGATAACAAATGCCTCTGAGGGTCTCAATGCAGAATTCATAACTAGACAAGCCTCAACATGG
>Ga0207997_1001709_pt1 | contig 11267 bp, 22 predicted proteins | sample AntAceMetag02UKN_FD_184777 | JGI IMG/M metagenome (GOLD analysis project Ga0207997, IMG submission 184777) | Saline lake microbial communities from Ace Lake, Antarctica - Antarctic Ace Lake Metagenome 02UKN (SPAdes) (version 2) | ecosystem: Environmental > Aquatic > Non-marine Saline and...
TATTTTTGTTCTATGTTTATCATTATTAATTTTTAACCCCCTTATAATTATTAAAAGTTTTAATTAACCAATCTAAAAAACCCTCATCAGATCCAATTTCAATAAATTTATATTCTGTTATCATTTTTTTAAATCCTTTTTTATTTTCATTATTTTAATACCTCACTTTTAAACGCTGTTTTATTAAATTCTTTTTTCATTTTTAAACAGCCCTCTTTAATTTTTTGTTTATATTCTATTAGATTTATTAAACCCTCTTTATATTGTGTTTTTAAATCTTTATTCTTTTTTAAATCATTATTTGAATTTAATTTAATCTTAAAATTTAAATCATTATCAATTTTTTTAATCTCTTTTTTATTTAGTTCAATATTTTTTAAATGTTGTTGTTCTGTTATCATTTTAAAACCTCTAAATGTTTTATAATTCTATTTAGTTCTTTTAAATTTAAAGTTCTTTTAATAAATATGACTTCTTTTATAATAGGATCAGTTCCTAAATAACCCACAATATAAAAAACTTCTCTTTCTTTAAAATTAATTTTTTCATATTTTTTATAAATTCTTATTAAACTTTTTTGTTCTGTTTTAGGGTTAAATTTTAAATATTCTTTAAAAACTAAGCTATTATAATTAACTGCACTTAATTTATTTAAATTACTGCAATTTATATTTTTATTATCTATCATTTTATAACCTCATAATACTCCCCATTTCTCTTTAAATGTTTTAAAGATCTTCTTCTTATTCAATCCATATTCTAAAACTATTAATTTGTTTTGTTTTGTTTTATCGTTTTTCATCTTGCTTAAATTTTAAAGGAATTACTCCTTTATAAATGTTTCCTTTTTATGTTTATTTTTTGAGTAGTAACAACAACAGGATTTTTATAGTTCAAAATTGCGTGTTTTATTATGTTGTTGCTGTGTTCAGTATTAAGATCCAAATCATTTTTTATAAATTTTTCTGTGGGATTTTCTTGTATTTTTAGGTTTTTCATTTTGCATATAATACTTATTATGTGTTTAAATAAGTCTATCTCCTTTATTAATTGTGTTTTGTTTTTGCATATAATCTGTTGTTTTTTTAATTTTGGTAAGTGTAAAGGGTTTAAAGCCCCCTATTATATAGGAAGCTTAAACCTCTTTTTTTAAACTGACTCTTTTAAGACTATCTATAAACCCAGATCTTTAAAGCTATTGGTATTAATAACCAATTTGTAAAAGGCGTTATTAAACTTATAAGCATTATGCTTATAGCAATTATAACAACTCCTATTTTTAGTTTAGGTTTATAGTAAGCTATCTTATTAAGCTGTCTTATTTGTTTAGGGTTTAAGTAGTCAATCTTAAAACCTAGCTTCTCTTTTATTGTGTTTATCATTTTGATCTTGCCTACTCTTTAAAAGACTAGCTACTATATAAAGGTTTCGGTATGCTATTTTATTATACCTCTTGAGTAACACATAGCCCTTTAAAATTGAAGTGCCTTAAAACCTGATTTAAATTACTACTGAATAGTAGTTATTTATTTATTATTTTAATTAATTAATTCGACTTGTGCAGGTTCAAATAAATCAAATAAATATGATTAATTATCAATTAATTAATTATTAATTATTTTATTCTGACAGAGCAGTCAGATAATTCCTTTCTTAATAGGTGACCTATTTTTTAATTTTTTTATTCTGCTGGGCTGTCAGATAATTCCTTTCTATATATAATGTATTATTTTTAATTTTTTTATTGTGACAAGCCCTGCATTTAATTCAGAAGCCCAATTCTGAACCAGTGTGATGATTTTTTTATTGTTTTTTATTGTCTGGGGCATCAAATAATCAAAAAGGGCCTCAAAAAGAGACTCTTTATTTGATTTGTGCCTTGCCTGTTGCTTGTATAAGTAAAGATAGATAGAAGGCGTGTGGGAATGACTAGGATATAGGGCTTTTAGAAGGGTTTTTGGTATATTTTTTTATTTTTTCACGTGACTCGTGTGACTTGTGAGAAAAATTATCTGTTAATTTCCTTACCAGCCCTGACTATTGCATTCTCTACTGTGCCAGGTGTGATTTTTTCTCCAGTATGTGCCATCATTGCTATTGCAATGTCATTAAAATTCATTTGAGCGTGATTTTTTAGCAAAAGGAATGATGCATCTCTTTGTTTCTTTAATCTAACCTGTGTTTTAGTATGACTTGTCTTAGCAAGGGCCATAGCTTTAGCATTATCATACTCTCCTTCGTTCCAAGGTACCCAAGCAGTGAACCTACCATAGAAATTCCTATGTGCTGCACCATATTTTGCAGTAATACCAATTAATCTTTTACCAAAAAAGAATAATTTCTCTTTTTGAAGTTCATTATAAAAAGAAAAGTGCCCACGATTAAAATCCTTATCTGCAAATGTGTCAATTAGAAACTGCGAACGTGCAACTGCATAATCTTCATGGAGTTTAAAGAAATTTGGAAGCACAATTATAATTACATGATGATAAACTCTACATCTTTGAAAAAACTCACCCATTGTTTTATTAATTGCAGTCATTGCTGAAGCAGAATCTAAACCTGAACGACCCTCATCATAAATTATCACAGAATTCTTTGGAAGTGTCTCTGCTTTCTTCATTAAATCTTCTGGAGAAAACACAACATTGTTAAGTGAGAATCTTACCTCATCTTTTGGTGGAATAATTTCTACAACTTGATTCTGTTCATTACATACAACTTCTCCGCCTGCTAATATCCATGCAATATAATATCCAACACTTCCAGCCATTGTTGATTTTCCTACACCAACTTTTCCATGTCCAGAAACAATTCCTACTACATCCCATTTCTTTTTAAGAAAGGCTGGGATAGGATCTAAATTCTGTTTTAAATAACCATCCATATAATATCCAGGCTTAGAAGGTTTTCCTCTTGAATCAATTCTTGGAAAATCTGTAACTATCATCTTCTTTTCTTTTGACCAAATGAACCAAACGCTGCAGTCCCTGGAGAATTCTCCACTTGTTTAAGATAAAGTTTCTTTTTCTGCATAAATTTTCTTGTCCATCTATCTTTTTTAAATAACTCCTGATACCATTGACTTCTTGCAACCATCTTTTCTCTGTTAGTCTTAGCCCTTGCAAATTTCCTTTGAAAATAAAATACTCTTCTTGATAAAGCATTATAAATATTATAATCATCACCATCTATTTTTACATCAACAACTTTTCCTTCTTTATTTTTAATAACTTCCCAGTCATCATCATAATCTAAATTAGCAAATAATCTATCAAGAATTATATTCCATTCTCCATAATCTCCACTACGAGCAGGCCCATCTACTTGAGCCCATAAATTATTCAATCTATAAATCAATCCCCAACCAGCATCTTTGTCTGGATTAAATTCTACTTTATTACCCATGTTTATTTTTTATTTTTATTTAACTGACCTAACACTCATTAAAATACGATGTTCAGTTTCCAAGTTCTCATGAACTTTTTGTCTAAGCAACTTCCAATCAATCTTCTCTTTCTCAAAACAAATTGTTTTTATACTCATTTCTTCTTACCTCCTTTTTTTATTACAACTTCTTTACCTGCAAATTCAAGTAAGAACTTTGCAATATTCCTAGCTTGAGCTTTAGAGATTGTAAGATAACTTCCAGGTCTAAAAACACTTGACTCTAATCTTATCTGATTATAATATTTAGCTTTTTTGTCATCAAATACTTCTTCTTCCTTAAGCACATAACAAGCAGGACCATAATCAAAACCTTCTTCTGTTAATTTTATTTGTTTCATAATTCTTCACCTCCTTTTCCTCTATTACATTCAAAACATAAAGTTTGTAAATTATTAAGCTCATCAGTTCCACCTTTACTTACTGGAACAATATGGTCTACTTCTAATCTTCCTTCGCTTGCTTTTCTCCCACACTTCCTACAAGTATAATTATCTCTTTCCAAAACAAGAATTCTTTTCTTAAGACCAATCCCCGTTCTCCTTCCATCACTTCCAATCACCTGTGACTTCATACTTTCAGGCATAACTGTATGTTCATCAATCTCGTCTAGAAAGATTAACATAGTATCAATAATTACACTAGGTCTACCAAAGAAAGCAAACATATTTATCTTCTCAACATAACCTATAATTTCCCTCCTATGATTTTCCTTCAACCTCAAGCTAATAGAAACATTATTCTTTTTATAATGCTTTAACTTTTGTATTAATCTCTTTTCTGAATCTTCCATTCTATTCCACCTTATAATATTCTTTAATATCTTTCAACCAAGGAACATTACCTCCAGTTAATTTTAAGTCTTTATCATATACCTTTCCACATTTTAGACAGTTCCAATTTGTACTATCTTTTACTTCTTCTCCTTCTGTTTCCTTTACAAAATCTTTCCACTTTTGATATGCCTCTTCACCATTTCTCTTTAAGAATTCTATCACTGGTCTCAACTCTCCAAAACATACTTCACATCTTTTCTCTTGCTTTGGCCACGTTTCGTAATCTTCATTCATCTTACATTCCTTTTATGTCTTTAAACTTTTCAGCACACATCTTTTTAATTTGTTCATCAGTCCAGTCAGCATTTGTAGTATTAATAAATCCTTCTTCAACATCTTCTTCAGTTACGTCTTCAATCTTCTTAGCTTGAAAGTTTGCAGTTATAAAATTAACAGCCAGACACTTATCACATTTGAATGTATCCATATTAGAGGTTGGTGCATAATAAACATCTTCATTTTGTTTCTTCCCACAGTATGCACACTTGAGTTCTAAATAATATCTATCTCCGATTTTCCATATTCTCCATTTTCTTTTTTTATTTAATATAAAGCTAGGGACTTCTTTGGCAAGATGACTAAAGAATTAGTCAGTCCCTAGCAATCACCTTTTTTCCTAATGTAATAAGGAATTTAATCTTTATAAATGTTTCGGTTCATTTAGAAGTAGTAACAAATCTATTTCCACCACTCAAATTCTCCAACTTCCTCGGCGTAACGCTTTTTGAATTCAGGTCCAAGAAGTTTTAAAGATAAATTTAATGGCTTTCCATCCTTAACTAATTTAATATTCTCTTCTATAACTTCAGGAGTTATTTCTGGATCATATATGTCTTCCATAGAATTATAAAGTGAGTTAAGTATTTAAATGTTTTGGTATTAATCTTGGGTTGTTTATTTTAATTCTCTATAGCTATTAACATCTATTCCAATCCCTTCTCTCAATAAACTTATAGCCCTCTCCTCAACAGTCCCATTTCCTACAAATGGATCTAAAACGACATCTCCTGTATTAGAGTATGTTTTTATTAACATATCCACCAGCGCATTAGGTAATTGGTTTATTCCATTATTCTTTTTTGATTTAGAAACATTCTTACATAAATTAAATTCAAAAACATCATAATGATTTGTACCATTATGTCCTTCTGCAATTCTCTGCTTTATTCTTTTATCTGTTGGATTTTTATATGGTTGTTTCTCTGGATTAAAAGTATATTCTTTTCCTTTTGAAAAAATAAGAATAGTCCTATATGTTCTGGTATATTTCTTCTTTGAGTGTCCAACATTTGTTGGATAGTTCCATATTAATTGTTGAATAAAATTGTATCCCTTCTCAACAAGTTTAGTAAATAATATATTATTGTTTTCTGGATAATTGATAATACATAACACACCACTATCTTCTAGTGAGTTAAAACACATTTCTGCCCATTCAATACACCACTTATGATAATCCTTCTTATTGTCATTAACTTCATCTGAATACTTCCATCCAATATTGTATGGTGGGTCTGTAACTATTAAGTTCACCCCTTTTATTTTTGGTAGTTCTTCAATGCAATCTCCTTGTATTAACATCCTAATTCAACACCCCTTCCTTCTTCAAACCCTCAAACTTCTCAGGAAAAAGCTTTTGCCACACCCACTTCTCATAAAACTTCTGTTCACCACCATTTGTCCAATAAACATATTCAGAACTTTCTCCCCATCCAACTATTTTATCATCTAACCAAGTTGTTTCCTTCATTGCCTTTTCTGCTTCTTCTAAATTAAATTCTATGTTATACATTTTATATTTCCTTCTGTCCTTTGGATTTTAATTTCTCTTTCTTTCTAAGTAGGACTATCTTCTTCATATCTTCTTTTGTCTTTTCCTTGTGACAAGTATAACATAGGACTTGAAGATTCTTTTCATCAAACATATCTCCTCCGAGTGCCACTGCTTTTTTGTGGTCAATTTCAAAAGTATTATAACTATATGGTAATTTTTTAAGGTCATATACATAAATATCATCAGCAGTTAAATTTAATGCCTTCTGATAAGTTTCTTCTGCTTGGTCCATTAACCTTTTTCTCTCTAACTCTAAAACTTCAGGATGTTCTAATATATATTCTTCCTTTCTTTTCTTCTTATACTCTTCCATATATTTAGTAAGTTGTTCTTTTGTCTTCTTACACTTTTCACATTTCTCCCCTCTTTCTTTTAAAACTTTATCCCTCCTTTCTTGCCAAGTATAAATTCTCTCAGAATATAGATTTCTACATTTCTTACTGCAATAAACTTTCATTCCTTTATTAAATTCAAACTTTGTTTTTCCACAAACAGGACAACAACCTTTCTTAAAATTCTCTATCCATTCTTTAGGAATGTCATATTTTATATTTTCTCTTGGATTTACCATTATATTAGATGCTCCTTAAAGTATTGATATTCTGACGTAGCATAATGAGAATGTTTTAATATATCTAATGCCCTTACAATATCTTTCTCCTCAATCTTCTTACTCAATCTAATCTTAGCAGAGGCCTTGAGTAATCTGGTCATAGACTCTACAAATCTAGCATTAATAATTAACTTGTCTCCGCGCCCTTGTCTTATCTCAGCATATAAATCAGATAAGTGGTCTTCCATCTTTTCATCAATCTCCGGTTCTGGTTGTTGTTTTATATAAACAAAAAACTTTCTTAAAAATTCTTCATCGTATTTCTTTTCAATTTTATTCCTTGTTCTTTGTAACATTTTTTTAGCAATCCTTCTATCAACTTCTTTATCAACTTTATCTCTTATAACAAATATAGTATCAAATCTATTTAATATTGGAGAAGTTATATTAAACTGTTGAGTAATATCTGTCATTGCATTAAAATGTCCATGCAATGGATTAGCTGCGGCAATAACTCCAGCACTTACTTTCATAGAAGTATGTATGTTTGCTTTATTAATTGTAATTGTCTGTTCACTTAATCCTTCTTGCAATCGAGGTTTGTCCTCATCACTTAAATTATTTAACTCGTCTAAGAATAATAAATCTTTAGCATTTACCAATGCTCCTGGTTCAACTCTCCAGCCACCTAGGTCTGCGTCTTCTTTTACTATTGAAGCTGTAATTCCAACAGCACTTGCACTTCCACCAACAGCCTTTTGACTTCCAGGGGTTATATTTATTGCAAACTTCCCTAATACTGACTTAGCCATTCCAGGATCTCCAATCAAAAGTATATTAGGTTTATTCCTTTCTCTTATCCCATGATTTCTTGCATTACATAATTGGCAAATGATTGCTTGCTTTATAGCTTCGTGACCTTCAATCTCTGGAGCAAAGGAAGATGTTATTTCTTTTAAACCTTCATCATCAATAAGTTTAGATAACTCCTTTATTCTCTTAGCCTCTTCCTTAGAAAACTTTTCAATAATAACTTCTTGTTCACTTAACTCTCCATCTAATAATTCAAAAGCATAATCAAATCTAGTTGAAATACTTCCTTGAGGCAAAGGTATTGGAACTTCTTTTAATACTCCTGTAACTTTAACTTCATTTCCAGGAGCAAATACTTTTATCTTTTCCCTATGTGTTAAGTCACCTTGTATAAAACAACTAACTCTTTTCTTATAAGGATTATCTGTCTTCTCCTGCATGTCTTCAATAATTATTCTAGCAGCATCGACAAGTGTTTTATGTATTAAAGTAAATCCTCCCTTTCTTCCACAACTACATCTCTGTGGTTCTCTAAACTTTTTCTCTACTTGAAGTACAGAAATAATTGTTCCACAACTTGGACATTCAAATTTAGCTTCTGTTACTTGAGGTCTTACTTCAGATATTGCTGCAACCCTTCCTTCAACAATAGAAAGTTTATTAAGATGTTTATGTCTTAGATCTTCTATTGTACTTTTACAAGAATCTGGAAGATTTTTTATATTGAGAGTATACTTTCCTTCTTTAAAATTTAAATAACCATCAATAAAATCAGAAGGTTTATCTAACAACTCATCTGCTAATTCATGATCAAATTCAACTACCTTATTGAAGTCTAAAATTATAGTTCTTCCTTCCCTTTCAACCTCCACTTCCACTGCAACTTTATGTAACTTTTCCATCCACTTTTCCACATCCATTTTAGCAGATTTAGCTTTTTCTTGCTCTTGTATTATACGAACCTTTTCTGCCTCCATGGCCTTAATTCTATTATTTATTTCTTCAATTCCACTTCTATCAACCTCTATCACTCCAGCCACTCCTTTTGAGCTTTTATCAACAAAATAGGCTTTATGACGATTTATGCATACCCTCAAAGAGTCCCTATTTTGCCCCATTTCCTCTGATAATTTAATGAGGGTTCTCCTTGTATTTTTTGTTGTCAAAAAGTGCTTTAAAACCTTCTCTAGCAAAGTATCCCCAAACACGTTATTAAAGTGCGTTGATAGATGTTCGAGGTGATAGAGGTTGGTACTTCTATCACTTCTATCACTTCTATCACTTCTATCACTTCTATCACTTCTATCACTACCTTTACCCTTACTCTTACCTGTAGATTTTGATTCCTTATTATTAGGTTCTCCACTCGAAATCAAGGTATCTAAAATGTTCTTTTTCTTTACTATATTTTCATTAGAATTATCTGTTTCTTTATTCGTTGTATCGAATTCCTCTTTCCTAAATTTTTTGATAGCTTCTTTCTTTATTTCATCATTCATCTTGTTCTACCCTCCAATAAATATCCAACCAATAAGATTATAATATAACTAATTAAAAATCCAAGTGTTAATAACCAAGAATAACAATCAAGAACCCAAGAGAGGATTATAGTAATTAAATTAATTAAACACCATATGATTAAGATTGTATATGTTTTAATCATCTCATAACCTTCTCCCACTTTACTTGGTCAAATTTATTATGCCACTTACCAATCTTAGGATCACATCCAGAACATAAATCTCTTTTTTTGGTATTATGTGTTTCCCAATATCTACACAAAGCTGTATTTTCTACACAACCACATTCTTCACATTTGAATAAGCTCATTCTCCAACCACCTCAACCCTTTCTTTAAACTCCTTAACTTCAAAAATATCTACAGAAAAAATTCTAGTCTCCCCATCTTGATCTTCATTTAGAATATAAATTCCTTCTCCTTCTATCCTCAATAAAATTCCATTTAAGAATTCTTTATTATGTTTAATAATATGTACTTTTATCTTTTGATTATAGAAAAAATCTAATTTCTCTTTAATCCTTTCACTATTTTCATTCATCCTTATCCTTTCTCCATTATTATTACGCAACTCAACTATTTAAATGTTTCGGTTTCTCAATTCAAATATTCTTCTTTCAAACTTTGAATAATCTGTAAGGCAACAAAGCCAGATCCAAACATTGGCAAATATCTACAAGCTAAGAAGCTTTCATAACCTTGACTAATTAAACATAATTGGATTTCTATTCCTTCTTTAGAATCATAGAATTTACATTCCCAACCATATTTTTCTTTCCACCATTTATTATAATTAGATTTCATATTATTATAAAGTGTTTGAAGTTTATATACTTTTTGGTTTTAGTTATGTAAGGAAATCATACTTCCCACCCTTACTTAAATTATCTTTTGCTAATAACCATTGATGATTTCCAGGAGCGAAGGCAACTTTAATTTCATCTGGGTCTTCGAGATTAAATTTACATAGAGGAATTATATGATCAATATGATATTCTCTTTTATCAATATCTTCAGGCATTCTTTTAATAAGATGTTTGATAACTAGGTTCCAATGAATACCCATGTATTTCGAAGATGTTATTTTTCCTTCTTTTGTGTAGAGAGACATTGCCTCACGTAATCTACCTCTTAAGAGATTTTTTATTTTAAAATTTATATCACTAGAGTATTTCTCTTTCCTATATTCTTTATGACATTCTTTTATCTTATCCTTATTCTCTTTATAATATTCTTTTATCTTATCCTTATTCTCTTTATAATATTCTTTTTTGTATTCTTTTATCTTATCCTTATTCTCTTTCCTATATTCTTTATAATATTCTTTTATCTTATCCTTATTCTCTTTATAATATTCTTTTATCTTATCCTTATTCTCTTTATAATATTCTTTTATCTTATCCTTATTCTCTTTATAATATTCTTTTATCTTACATTTCTTAGAACAATATTTCCTTCTTCCTAAACTTAATTCTTTTCCACAATTCACACACTTCCTTTTCACACTTTCACCACTTCAACATAATCTCCAGGATTAATCCCAGCATCTTTTGGAATGGTAATTAGCATCTGGTTATTGTTTGCTTTCTGCACCCAGACCTTCTTGATCACCCTCGATACCTGTTCTTTTGTTGTTTTCTTTTGTTGTTTTACCATAGATATATAAAGGTATCAGACTATATAAAGGTTTCGGTTTTGTCTGTTGTCACTCAAAAGTGGTAAATACCGAAAGTTTTATATACTCTTTCCGCTTTATAAATACCATAGGAGGCCCAGACCAAGTCAAACAAACACAAAATGATAGCAAATCTTATCGGAGGCTTTGTATCTATTCTTGTAGGAACATCTTTAATCGGACCAGTTGCAACTGAAGTTAATACTGCAGCAGCAACAGGAGGAGCTCTAGCTAACGCATCAAGTTGGGGAGCAACTGTATTAAAATTAGTTCCAGGTTTCTTCGCATTAGGAATCTTAGGAATAGGTATCGCCGTAACTTATACATCACTTAGACAAGCGGGTATTGTTTAAACACATCTCTTAAAATGATAGCAAATCTTATAGGAGGTTTTGTATCTATTCTTTTAGGGACATCTTTAATCGGACCAGTTGCAACAGAAGTAGAAACAGCATCTGCAAGCACTAATGCTTCAGGAGCAACATGTACTTATGCAATAGATTCAGCTTATGCACCATGTCAATTATACATGGCATCAAGTTGGGGATCAACGGTATTAAAGTTAGTTCCAGGTTTCTTCGCATTAGGAA
>Ga0207997_1001710_pt1 | contig 11266 bp, 10 predicted proteins | sample AntAceMetag02UKN_FD_184777 | JGI IMG/M metagenome (GOLD analysis project Ga0207997, IMG submission 184777) | Saline lake microbial communities from Ace Lake, Antarctica - Antarctic Ace Lake Metagenome 02UKN (SPAdes) (version 2) | ecosystem: Environmental > Aquatic > Non-marine Saline and...
AAAAATCCAGTCAAGTGTTAAAGATGAAACTATTGTAGGTTTCTCTGAGGACGCCGAGATGCAGGAAGTTGAAGAGAGCATGGCCTACCAGGAAGGTTCTCTTGCTGAAAAATACCATAAGATTTACAACCGTAAATTTGGTAGAATAATTTCTCTCTCAGAAGAAATGGTAAAATTTGACCAGACAAGCCAGATGGTAAGAAGAGCAAAAATGGTCGGAGAGGCTGCAAAGAGCAAACAGGAAAGAATCATCATGGATGCAGTTCTTGGATTAGTAGTTTCTGGTAATAACGCTTCATGGAGACCTGCTGGAACAGCAACTACTTTGTATAACAGCTCTTCAGCAGATCCATATTCTGATGATACGCTCGACAACCTTGGCGGCATTATACTTAATGATGAAACAGCTCTTGATTCTGCCAACACTTTGTTCGGAGCGTTCACGGATGAATACGGTCTGCCTATGACAATTACTCCAAAGATTTTACTCACAGGCATGGCGCTCAGAGGAACAGCAAATAAGATTTGTTATTCCGGTCAGTCGGTTATAGCTCAGGCTCCTGCAGGGAATAATAACTTGTATACAGGAACCCAGGCATTGGCAACATCATATATAGATTCACTTGTTTCTGCGACAGCATGGTTCTACGGAGATTTCAAGAAACAGTTTGTTTATACCGATGTATTCCCTCTGCAGGTACTTCAGGCGAAAGCAGGGAGCACAAAGGAATTTGAAAACGATACTGTTTTCAGATTTAAAGCTCGTTTCATGGGCGGATGTGGCGCAGTAACCAACCGTTATGTTTTAAAGGCGAACGCATAATGGCAACCCCGGCGGCTCTTATCGCTAAAATTGATATTCGCATTGAAGCCATACTGGATGATTCCAGCATGATCGGTGATTATAAAATTGGTGATAAGAGCGTAAACCGGGGAACCTATTTAAAAAGTTTAAATGAAATGCGCGCTTCTTTGATGGAGCAAGCGCAGAATGAACCTTATGAGAGTATAGACGCAATCGCTTATGATGTAGACGAGTTCGGTATTGATGATTCTGAATATATAGGTGATTGAAAATGAGTTGGAGCGATGATACAGATAAACTTTTAGAGGACGGAACGGTTGTTATTGTAAGAAATTACACAGCGACTATTTTATCTTCGAGTGTTTATCCTGTAAATACGGCAACGGTTGTTGAAACTTCAACAGTGCTTATTTTCCCGAAGTCCGGAAAATTTCAAAAAGAAATACAAGGTGAAGTAGTTGAAAATACTCATTTGATATTTTTTCCATTAACATCGTCGGTATTAGTTGATCATCGTGTTTATGAACCGGGAGAAACTAATTATCATTGGGTTATGGATGTGAGAAAGTTTGACGGGCATAAGCAGGTTTATACGCATAAAGTGGAGGGTAGATAAATGTTACCAGGGAAATTGACGATAAAACATATTGAAGCAGCGGAGCATGGACAAGGGTTTATAATTTATAAACGTCAAAAATATTCGGTGGAGGAATTGTATGAGCTTGCAGGGGTCGGAAGAGTTCATCGCAAATCTAAAGTTGATAAAAAATTGGACAGCGGTAGAGTTGACAGCAGCAATGGGAAAAAGTTTGAACCTGATAGAAGTGTCAGCGAAAGCAAGTCACGAACGGGGGAAGAATTTAAGTCTGAGTGAGCGTAAAACTCATGCAGATGATAGGTTCTATACTTGGAGTGGAGATTTAACAGGCAGCATTCATTCAGAGGGAGCGAAAGCAACGTTGTCAAACATAACCGGGATTGTAAGTGCATCGGAAGCTTACGCAGAAGATGTTGAACTTGGAACTCCAAGCAGAAGAGCGTTTCCTTTTATGGGTCCGGGATTGGCAGATAACGACGAAAAGATTTTAGAAATGTTTGCTATGGCAGTAAAGAAGGTAATTAAATGAAAGCTTTGAAATTAGCCATTCTTAAACAAATGACTGACGATACAGAATATCTTGCATTAATGGGAGCGCCTTCTTTATATCCGTATAACACCTATTTTCTTGAATGTCCTAATGAGCCAACATTTCCGGAAACTGTATTTGATTTTGCATCGGTGAATTATGACACATCAAATGGAGCGATAAATACTTCTGCTGAGATAACGCTAAACATAAATGTATGGACTGTAGACGATGATTATGAAGATATCATTGATCGAATTAAAGTGTTATTTCATCACAAGACAATTGGAACTACGGGAGCGCATGCTATTTTATTGCGCGAACCGCAAGATAGAAAAGACGAAAAATTTAATGTGTATGGCAAGGTTGTATCTTTTGCCGTGTACTATAGGAGATCTATTTATGAGTAGAGCAGCGGCAGCAATGCAGCCCATTGGACCAGTACAAGTTTATTGGAATAATGTGCGTTTAGGTAGCCCTAAATCAGCGGTTACTATACGGCACAATAAAGATAGTGTGCCTCAAAAAGATGAACAGACCGGGCAGGTGATTATGAATCACAAGACCGGTGAAACTTGCGAGATTGATATTGCGATACAAGATTTTGTTATTGAACAGATGCGTTATGCTTACGACCAGTCAACCGGATATGCAACACCAAGCACAATCAACACAGTGAATTACAAAGCATCTACCTCAACAACTTTCCGGTATCAGGAAGAGCAGGAACTTACAGATGAAACTTCGATAACTCTTACTGAGGCTGGATTTGTTTCTGGAACAATCAAGGTGTTCAAAAGCGATTTTTCAAATGCTCCTGACGGGTATACTTCAGGGACTGATTTTACCTCAACCTCTTCAACTGGTGGAGTTGCAAGAATAAGTGGTGGAAGTATTACCTCTGGCGATACTGTAATTATAGAATACAACCAAAGTGCAACTTGTTCAGCGGTTTACGCAGGTGGAGAACGTGCAGACTTTGAAGCTGAGTTAAAAATTGTTCATGAGCGGGATGATGGAAAGCATTTGCAATGGACTTGTTATCGAGCTAAAAAAATTGGGGCCACAGATATTGCAATAAATATGGCAACGGAATTTGGCGGCATTGCAATGACATTTATGCTTCTTGCAGATCTCACAAAAGCTCGTGGCAAACAGCTTTTTGAATGCGCGTTGGAGGCTTAATCTATGGCATACAAAACGGGCGAGAAAATGAGTCAAACCCAAGAACAACGTAATAACGGAGTTCTTAAATCATGGATAAAGCAGTGGGTGTGGGCGGCTTTTTGTAATCACGAAAAGATCTTTAACGAGATCATCGATGAAAAGAAGCCGTGGACATTAGATAAATTTCACAATAGTCATAAAGATGAACCGGCTATTATTATCGGCGCAGGGAAAAGCGTTGATAAGCTATGGCCGGTGATTTCTGACTGGAAAGGTGATATATTCGCTCCAGAATCATTGGGGCAGACCTGCGCGTATCACGGGCATAAGCCTGAATATTTAATGGTGTTCGATTGCCATGAGAAAGTATGGCAAAACTGGTTAAAAGATTTTGACTGGACAGGCACGACATTAGTAACCAACCCGTGCGCTTCGGTAGAAATGATCGACAAATGGCCTGAGGATAAAATTTATTCTTTGATGCTACATTATTCAAGACTGCATAAAGAAATTGAAGGCGATAGCCTTTTAGCAAAAGAAGCTGATGCAAAAGATCAGCTGATAGGTTTTGATTTTTTTGAGAATGTCATGCCGATAGCGTATAATTTTATTCCTGCACAGATACTTAATTCTGGCTGTGTTGTAAACAATTCAATTCAAGTAGCGCGGTTTATGGGATACAATCCGATCTTTCTTGCTGGGGTAGATTTTGGGTTTAAAGATTGGGAAAACAGAACTGATAAATGGATGCTTGTAAATGGCGAATGGGTTTGTACTCCCGGCGGTATAGTGAAGCACGAAGAAGACGGGAAAGAAGTTGGGGATACCAATATTAGCAGAGAAATTATTATGAGTTTAAATGATATCCCGTCCACTGAAGAACAGATTGAATATAAAACAGCGATGATGCAGGTGTACAGAATAGATAAACCGCAACTTATAGATTGTGGTGATGGAATAGTAACTGAATTACCCAAGGCAGACATAACGGAGGTTGTGAAAAATCATGGACGAGGATACGAAAAAATCTATAGAACTGGTGAAGAAATTGTCAGAATCGCAAACACGTATTTGCATCGGAGAGAAGACGTTTCTGTTAAATGAAATGTCTATCCGGCAAGCTAAAGATCTCGCAGTTAAAGCAGTTGCTACTATGGATCGGGTTTCAGCAAAAACAGGTATTGATGTATCTCAAATTGAGGTAACTGATTTAATTGGCGAATACAGCGATATCCTTTTTACAGAAATCACAACACTTTTTAATTGGGTATTTGTATACAGAAATCCGGAGTATAAGAAAGTAACAAAAACGTGGATAGGCGATAATATTTCAATCCGGATATTGACCGAGATCGTAAAAGAAATTGCGGTGCAGAATAAATTAGATTGGCTTGGCCCTTTTATCAAAGGGAAGATAACGAGCGCGGTGGAGATAGCCCTGCGGTCGTAAATAGCTTTGTGCTCTATCATAGATTTATGCAGGTTTATCCAGCATATACAATAGAGCGAATTGAAACTGAATTGTCATGGAGAATGTTTGGGAAGTTGTCCGATTGCTGGAAAGAAGAATCGTATAATTATAAATCGCTTTCCAGGATTGAAAAAATGCTTGCAAAGGAATTTGGTTTCACGAAAGTATCTTCCCATTTACTGCACGGCGACGAATTGGTAAGAAAATTACAAGAGGATGGGATGCTGTGATAGTTGGTAAACTAATGGTTATGCTCGGTCTGGATAAGACGGGGTTTGATACCGGATTAAATTCTGCTACTAAAAAAACTACTCTCTTTAAAAAAGCAAGCGATGCCACATTTAAAGCAATCCAAAAAAGTATTAAAATAGCATTTATAGCCTCAACCGCAATCGTCTTAAAAGGCGTTGCTGACTGGAAAAAATACGAGGCCGAATTAGCGAACGTTTCTACAATGCTTAATAAAAAAACCATGCCGATGATGAAACAGTTTGAAAAAGGCATGCTTTCAATGAGTCAAGAATTCGGAGAAAGCACAACTGCATTATCTAAAGGTTTATACGATATTTTATCAGCAAGTATTCCCGCTGCTGAAGCAATGGACGTTTTAGAAGTTTCTGCGATGGCTGCAAAAGCAGGTGTTACAGATACCGGAGTTGCCGCTGATGCTTTAACCACGTTAATGAATTCTTTTGCCGATTCCACAAAAGACGCAAATTACTATGCCGATATAATGTTCGCAACTACAAAATTAGGAAAGACAACCTTTGCCGAACTGGCTGGAACTGTAGGAAACGTGGCAACATTATTTTCAACAGTGGGCGGATCTGCTGAAGAATTAGCAGGTATGTTATCTCAATTAACCAGACGTGGAGTTCCCACTACAATAGCCATGACCAATGTGAAGGGCGTTGTTTCTGCACTACTTAAACCAACCGATGAATTATCGGCAGCTCTTAATGGAATGACAGTAGAAACAGATGGTTTTGCGGCAGTTATGAAAAAGGTTGGCGGAATAGATCCCATAGATCTTGCTAAAATGTTTCCGAACGTTAGAGCTTTGGGTGGTATTGTAATTGCTGCTGAAGGGTTAAGCAGTGAAGTTGAGACAATTAATAAAATGATGGCTGAAGGTTCTCCTGCACAAATCGCGTTTAATAAACAAACACAAGCCCTCGATTATTTATGGAATCAGCTTAAGGCTACATTAAAAGCAACGTCAATAATTATCGGCAAAGAAGTTGCTCCACAATTTAAGATTTTATTTGCAGAACTTACTGCATGGTTTCAGGATAATCAAGGAAAGATTGCTGAATTTTTCAAAGGGTTTGTTGATACAATAAAAGTTGTGGTCTTAGATCTCATAAGTTTAAAGGATGTAATTTTAGGAGTTGGTGTAGCGATTGTCACATTATCTGTTCTTGATCATGCAAGTAAAGCAATGGAGGCATTTGGGATCGCTACTTCGGTTAGTTTAGGGCCGCTTTCAATGATTGCTGCAGCAGTAGGGATCTTAGTAGCTGGTTTGGTCGCTGCAAAAAAAGCCGCAAAAGATTATCAAGAAGACCAGACTACTTTAAATAATTCAATGACCGGCGCTGCTGAAAGTGTTGATGAATATGATAAAGGTTTAGAAATAGCCACTGAGAATTTAAAAAAATTACAGACCAAACAACTCGAAGCAGAACGGCAGACGAGCAGAATGTACGAAGGGATGAAAGTACAATCCGCACAAGATAAAGCGGAAGCTGTTGAGAAAATGCGTAGGGCTGAAGGTGCGCTTGATATAATAGCCATGAATAAAAGCATTTTTATATCTGCGGAAAAAGCAAAAAAAGAAGCCGCTGATGATTTAGCAAAAGCCGAGATCCAAAATCAACTTGATTTAACAGCCGCTACAATACAAGAAGAAGCAGATAAGCAATCTTTAATTGCAGCAGACAAGTTAAGACTTGCCACAATAGCCGAAATAAAAAAAGCCCTTGAAGAATCCAGAATGTCAGCCCAAGAAAAATACGATGCTGAGATTAAAAAACTTGAAGAGCTTGGATTTTCTGCTATTGATATAACCGACATAATGAAAAGTGCCTTTAAAGATCTGTATGAGGCGATACAGGAAGAAGGTGAAGAGGCTGCAGAAGTTGTTGAGAAATCATTTATATCTTCCGGCCAAAACATGATCGGTGAAGCCTTGGTCCCCATGTCCGAAGCTGCAAAAAAAATGTGGAGAGAATATGGAGAGGCTGCAGCCAAAGCGGGAAAAGCGACAGAAGAAGTTACCGAAACGGTAATACTAGAATTGTCCAAACAACAGCAGGTTTTCCATGATGTTTATAATGTTATTTCAGATACGGTTAGTTCTGTTTTAGGGTCTATTAACGATCTTTTTAAAAGTTCATCAGAAAAAAAGATGGACATTATTAGGGAAGAATATGAAGACAGAATAAACGCTGAGTTTGAGTATCAGGAATTTATGTCTGAAACTGCTGGAATAAAAACAGCTGAAGAAGAAGAGTATGCAGCATTTTTGGCGGAAAAAGATGAAGACAGAAAAGCAGCAAGATTAAAAGAATTAGCAGATTTACAAGCTCAATATGCAACTGAGACAGATGCAAAAAAGAAAGCAGAATTAGCAGATCGGATAGAAACTTTAAAAACTGCAATAGAAGAGGAGAAATTAAAAGATGCTTCAGCAAAAGCAGAAACAGCAAGGAAGGCCGCTGAATTAAAAGAAGAAGAAGCATGGGATAAAGAACAAGAAAGATTAGAAACAGAACATAATGCTGCAGTTGAAACAGCACAAGAAGAATTAGATGCTGACTTGTTAGCACTTAAACAAAAGCAGTTTAAAACTGATAAAGCTCTTAGTATTTCTCAAGCAATTATTGATACTGCGTCAGCGGTAATAAATGCGTTAACAATGAAACCAGCTGTTCTTGGAATAGCGATGGCGGTTGCCGCTGGTGTAACTGGCGGACTGTCTATTGCTAAAATAGCTTCCGAACCCATGCCGATGATTCGTGGTGGTGGAGTAGGCATAGAAGAGTCAGGAGTATTTTCGGGAAACCCTGGAATTGATACAAATAATGTAGCACTTACTACTGGCGAATATGTAATGCCTCCACAGCAGACAAGAGACAACTTTGACACGTTGGAAAGCATGAGGGCCGGTGAAGATTCAGGAGGCATGACGATTACACCAACACCTGTAAGTCTTTATTTAGACAGTGAAAAAGTTGGTGAGGGAATGCTTGAGTTTATTACAGCAGAATCAGATCGTGGGAATTTTAGAATTAATCCCCAAGTTTTGGCGGGGGCATAAGATGAGCGTATTAAAATATTTCTATATAAATAATCTCGATACAGCTTCACTTACTCCAAGTTCCGAAGTTACTCAAATGCCCGCTGAAAATGTACAGGTAGATATTCTTTCAACGGTTTGGAAAACAAAAGATTATTTTACGGTTGCTGCTGGCTTTAATGACACGTTCGGGTTTAAAGCAAACGGCGGGGCAACCAGTGTTATTGTGGTTTCTCCTGGAACTTATACTGGAGAGGCTTTAGCCACACAAATACAAACTCAAATGAGAACCGCAACATCACTTAATTTAGAAGTTTCTTATAATGATACCTCAACAAACGCTTTTCTGTTTTCAAAAGGATCTACCGCAACCGCGTTGGCTTTATATTATAAAGATTACGCATCCTCAACCGTTGCTGTTGATCTTGGGTTTGACGCTTATACTGATTACTCAGGGGCTTCAGGATATTCTGGGAGCGTATCTTTACAATCTCAATCATGGTTACAGGCAACGATAGCATCCGGAACTAATACGCATATTGTCTTAGATAAATATAATATGCCCGCCGGGACAACCGTGTTGATTAGATTGGCAAATCAAACTAGTTCATTTTCTGGGTTGCGTGATGGAGGAACTATGTCGGCTTCAGTGAGTGTTTCACTTTCAGCCACAAGAACCGTTTATGAATTACCGTCAAGTTTTACAGGAAACGGGTTACAGCTTTCCTGGCATGATGGGAGCGTTGTTTCTTCAGAGGTTGGTAGAGCATGGATTGGCAACGGGTTTACTCCGGTCAATCAAACCGATGATGTTATTAGTTGGAGAAAACATAAAATAGATAGACGCTCGAAAAAATCATATGCTTATGGTGGAGCAGCTTATTTTGACAAGAAAGATCCTATACATCAATATACAGTAATTGTTCCGGGATTAGATCCGTATTATAATGCAGCTGATAAAACAGGATTTGAAACTTTCCTCGATAATGTAGGCGATACGAAATGTTTTTACACCGCGCTTGAAAGTGATTTGACTAAAGTAATTTATGGGTTTGTATTAAATGATACTGACTATGACAGATTGAAAAACACAACCACGGTGTTAATTAAAAAATTAGTTATTCAGGAGCAGAAATGAGTATAACAACTTTTGCAAAACTAATAACAACTCCTGAAAGTCACAAAACATATTTAGTCGAAATAGAACCGAAATATTTAATTATTGATTGGACTTTATTAAGCGGAACAACTTATTACACTGATTTGGTTGCAACGGAAGTTAGCGCGCTGAACGAAGACGGAACTGCTTTAACTGAGGTCGAGACTTTGGCTGGCATAGCTGCTGGTAAATGGTATCATGCAAAAGATAAAATCTATGTTCAATGTACTACCGGACTTCCGCAAGCAAAAACAATGGTCGCGGCTATGAAAAAATATTACGCCACTGAAGATAAAATATTTGGTGATAATTTTTACGAAGGGATTGTTTTAAGTATTCCAGTTATTAAGCAGAAAAAAAGTGAAGTGTATTATGGTGTATCCGGAATATCAAAAGGGATGCTTTCACTTAGAAATAGTTTAGGCGCTCTCGATGAGATTTATAAAAAGTATGCTTGGAACAATCAGAAATTAACCGTTTTACTTGGTGGTGAAGACCTCCCATATTCTGAATATAAGAAAATGTTTTCCGGTAAAATAACCGACAAGAATTTATCAACCGGCATGATGGATATAAAATATGAGGATACTAAAACAGATCTTGAAACAGACATTCCGGTAAACTCGTTTGATGCAACCACTTACCCTAATCTCAACACTGAAGATATTGGGCGCGCTATCCCGTTAATACATGGAACTGTTTTTAAAGTCCCGGCGATTTGCACGACCGCGGCTCTGGGGTCTTCAACAAGTTCTCACAGTTTTAAAATATGTGACACATCAGTCTGTTCTTTATCAGCGATCTCCAATGTGTATGTCAATGATAAAGGAGTAAGCTTTCTAAGTTCAAGTATTTCCACTGCAAGTTTTAAACTACCTACAGCCACATTTTCAGTTGGGGATGAAGTAACTACAACTGTAATTGCAAACGAAGAAAACCCTATTGAGCAAATAAAAGCTATTGCCTCAAATGTTTTAAGTATATCCTATGATTCAGATAATTTCAGTACTTCATCAATATCGATAGCTTCAACGGCTGCAGCTGATTATAAATGTGGAACTTATATTGGAGAAAGAAAACCGTTTCTAAAAGTAATCGGTGAATTAATGCAGTCATGTTTGGGTAGTTTTTATAGTGATAACGATGGAGTTTATGCAATCAATATTTGGGATGTTACTATTGAATCAGGTATTCCTCATGTAGATTATAATCATATAATAGACGGTTCATTAAAAATAAACGCTAAGGTAGAAAATATTCGAAAGACGGTTCGGGTTGGTTGGCGGAGAGCTTGGGGGAAAAATAAATATAGTTATAAACAATCTACCTCAGAAAGTACAGAACAGCTCTATGGAATTACGAGAAGTAAAACCATACCAACTTATTTATCAGACTCAACTTCTGCCGATGTATTACTTGCACGGCTTGGACTTATGTTTGAAAGTGAAACAAATAATATAACTTTTAAAAGCAAGATCCAATTAGCGGAACAAAATATTGGAGACAGAATTTCTGTATCTTTTAAACGGAATGATACAGACGATTATTTTGAATGGATAGATTCCGCGATTGTAGAAATAAACGAGATCACAAAAGATCTGCTTAAAAATGAGATCACAATAAAAGCCGACGACCTTAAAGGTGTGGGATCTGGGGTAGGGTTATGGGCGGCTGATGCTGCGGTATTCCCTTCTTTTTATGGCGGCGGGCAAATGTCTGCTTGGGATAAAGATTGGACATTAGCGCAAAAATCCTATGCAAAAGCACATACAGGAATGTGGTGTGATGATAATGGGTTTGCAGATCCGGACGATGCCGACAGCTGGAATGTTTCAAGATTTTGGTAAGGAATAAATATGTTAAAAGGAGTATTGATTAAATGAGTATACCAACTAATCCAGTATCAGCCGGAAGTGCAACAAAAAAATCAGACTACGATGCACTTTACAACGGAAGCGTGTTAGTAAATACTGGAGGGACACCCGGCGGTGCGCAATCGATACCTGGGGTTAAGACATTTTCAGCAACCACTACTTTTGAGAGTGGTCTTATAGCTTCTGCAGCAAGTACTTTCCATGAAGGCATTACCGCTTCTGCAACTTCCTCAGTTTTTGCGCTGAGTAATAAAATAAACCTACGAGCTGGATTTGTAGCTTCAGGAACTTGTACTTACTACGCTCCGGTGAGTGGGGAAGAGAGTGTGGGGACTCTAGTCCCGGTTGAAGGCTCTGGAAGC
>Ga0207997_1001715_pt1 | contig 11248 bp, 12 predicted proteins | sample AntAceMetag02UKN_FD_184777 | JGI IMG/M metagenome (GOLD analysis project Ga0207997, IMG submission 184777) | Saline lake microbial communities from Ace Lake, Antarctica - Antarctic Ace Lake Metagenome 02UKN (SPAdes) (version 2) | ecosystem: Environmental > Aquatic > Non-marine Saline and...
CTTGAAATGGGATATATAAAGATAGGGGACTTGGGTGTTTTCTTCCCAATGGATAGTGATTTTGTTCCCCTGGATATAACATTATCGCAGTCAGAGTGGATGTGTTTAAACGTTGAAAAGTTCACTCATTTGCAGTTGGGAAATATTTCTGATGGGATTGTAAAAATTATCACGAGAAGGAGGATAAAGAATAATGGAAAGTAAACTAAAAACTAATGGGGACGTTGAAGTCAAGGAAAATGAGAAAAAACTTACAACTACAAAAGAAGGGGTTTCTGTGACTCCTGATAAAGAAAACCCATCTCTTTATATGGGAGAGGAAGAACAGGAAATACACTTTTTTTATAAGTGTGATTGTGGAGAGGATTTAACAGAACAAATCCACGAAAGACAGGACAAAATTTGTCCTAAATGTGGGACGGAGTATAAAATCATGTTTGGAAATGAAATTAAATATAAAATAGCTCCAAGTCCATCATGCATAAAACTTTATTGTCTTAATTGCAATAAGGAATTAGCAATAATAAATGAGGGTGTTAACATTGCAAATTTAAAATTAAGATGTGATTGTGGAGCAGAATTTGAGTATAAGGAGGAAAAGAATAGTGAAATCAAAGGCAGATGAGAATCACTTGGTCTTTTAAAAATTTAATTAAGGAAGCAACGGAGAGGGAAGATTAAAAGAAAAAGAGAGGAGAAACAAAGGTATGAGAATATATAACATATATGACTTTATAAGAAATATAATTGGTAGTATAGACCCTTATGGCAGTCAAGGAATAGATAAAGAACGGTTAAATAATTTAGAAGAACACATGGAACTAACTTATAACTTGGTTTTAGATTTAAGACATACAGCAAGCTATAAAGATAGACCAGAAAGCAGTATGAAAATGCTTGGGCAAAAGGCTGATGAAGCCTTAAAGGAAATTAGGCAAGAAGATGAATTGTTTAAAAAAATAAAGAAATTAAGAGAAATGATATATGGAGAAGATATCCCGCATCCAACGGTTCCAGAATATAGAGAACTTCATGATAAAATGCTTAAATTCTTGAAGTTTATTGATGATGAAATCTTGAAAGGAGAAGATGAATAATTTAATAATTTTAGCAATGATATCTCATCTAAATTTCTTCTCTAATTTATGCAGGATGTAGCGAATGTTACTTTAGACTATATCCTTCAATTTTTAGAAGAATTATTAGAAGGAAATGACACTTAATACAAGTAAAAATTGAGTGTTATAAATATACATATTTGGACAGAGAAAATGAAAAAGTGCTAAAAAGCTAGGCGATAGCAAATATGAACAAAATATGAACAAGAATTTTTCTGTATAATTTTAACATAAAACTGGAAAAAAAGCGTGTAGCATATATTGGATTAAATTGTCGATTTTTTGAAGTGGTACATGGCTATTGCCTAATAGCTAGTTATACCAACAGTATTGAGCTTTTTTAAAATATACACTTATTTTTCAAGTGGTAAGAAGTGGAACTAGAGTGGAACTATCTAATAGGTAGTTATATCAATAGATTTAAAGGATTTATCCTTTAATAGTTCCACTACCCACACAAATAACATACCTATATATGGCTTGTAACGAACGTGTTACCAGTAAAATATTTACAACAAACTATGTGCGTGTAATATATAGTAGGTGTCTAAAACGAGTGGGTGAGTGGAACTATTTGAAAAAAAATCCCCGAAACCTTGTGAGAGCCTCACGTTTTCGTAGTTCCACTTCTCTCCACTTCTTACCACTTGAAAATATGGAAATTGATTTTTTGCACGATTATGTTATAATTATGAGGAGTAGCCAACGAAAGGGAGGTTTTTGAGTGGTAAGAAATATAAAAGAACTTGAATTGATAAAAAAAATTCAAGGAGAAGTAAATAGAGAATTAAAAGATGAAGTTTTTTGTACTTTAGAAAGGTACAAAAGCTTAATTATTCATAAAATAGAGAAAGGAATAATTAAGAGAAATAGAATTAATTTATTAGATGCCGAATGCGAGAATAAAGAAGATGAAATGATATATAAAATATGGTTGTATTTTAAAGAATGGTTTTCTTCAAATAAAACGACATTTACGATTCAACCCGAATATGGTTTTGTTGATTCAGAAGGTAGATTTTCAATCACATCAGAATTGTTTAAAATTATTTTACAGGAATGTAAAACTACAATTCCTAAAAAGAAAGTATTAAGTTGGTTAGCAAGGGAACAATATATAGAGGTATTCTTTGACACGAAAGGTAAGAAAAGATTTTCTATGGTAAGATACATTAAGGAAACCGGGGAATATATGAGAGTTATAATTTTTAATATGAAAAAGGAGTGAAGCAATATGTATATGTATCACAACGGAACAAAAGAATACCTTAAAGCAAGGAAAGAAAAAGCTTAATTCAAAACCCCTTGACATTATGTCAGGGGGTTTATTGTTTTATTCATTATTATATAAAAAAAATAAACTTGTAAAAAATGTTTAGTTGAGGTAAGATATAGTTATTAATGTAGTAGAAATAGTTTAGAATGCTATATGGAGGAATAATGAATGAGAGTTTTTAAGAAGATATCAGGCTTTTTAATATGTGGAATAGCTTGGACAGTAATAACAACATTGAAACAAACTCCGGCTTTACCTACTTTAAAAGACATTTTAAAAACTTTAATAAAATTACTTGCTACTATTGAGTATCTGAAACATATACAAAGCAGTCTTTTTATTGTTTTTTGTGGGATACTTATTGCTGTAGTTTTTGGTTTTATATCAGGAGCCTTAGTCTATGAGTTTAAATTGTTGAAGCAAATAGTCATGCCTGTAATTGATAGTATAAGGGGAATATCAGGATTAACCTTATTGCCTTTACTTATTATTCTTGTAGGTATAGATGCCCCTTCAAGAATAATCGTTATTTTTTGGACAGCATGGCCTGCAATTATGTTATCAACAATTCACAGTTTAGAAATTGATAAAAGTATAGTTGAAGCGGCAAGCCTTGATGGGGCTTCTCGGCTTCAAATGATGAAAAAGGTACGAATACCAGTTGCTAGTTCCGGGATTATGACAGGTATAAGGATAGGGGCTTCTGGAGGATGGATTTCATTGATTGCCGCAGAGATGTTAGGTGCAACATCAGGATTAGGGTATTTTTTATTATATAGTTCCCAAGCTTTTCTATTTACAAATGTATATGCGACAATTATTGTTATTGCGGCATTAGGCGGAGGATTGAATTTAATTTTATCTTTAATCCAAAAGAGTATAAAAAATAAAAGGACAGGTGGTAAGAATGAAAAAAGTGTTAATGATAGTGTTAGCAATGCTATTAATAATGGGATTGCTTTCGGGGTGCAAAGACATTTCTGAAAAAGAGGAAGCTGATGGAGTCATGGAAATGAAATATATCGGTTATAAGGTCTATGACCCAGTATATATTGCAATTGATAAAGGCTTCTTCGAAAAGTATAAAGTAGAAGTAGAACTTCTTGACCTTATGGCGGCAGGACCTACAGCAATTCAAGCAATATCTGGAGGTTCGGCAGAAGGTGGGCTTTCAGCTTATATGTCAATAATAAATGCAAGAGCGGCAGGGTTGCCGATAGTTGCTTGTTCAGATATTCAATCCGCTGTAGGAGAACAAGCCTTAGAAGAATTCTTTGTATATAAAGATAGTGGTATAAACTCAATTAAAGATTTAAAAGGGAAAAAAATAGCAGTAAATAACATCAAAGCCTCATTTTATTATACTGTATTGATGGCATTAGAACAGGAAGGGTTAACAGAAAATGATGTTGAGTTTGTGTTATTGCCTTTTTCGCAACAGGAATTTGCACTCGAGAATAAAAGGGTTGACATGATTGGTCTTATGCAACCTTATATCCTTCATGCAAAAGAGAATCAGGAATATAAAGTATTGTTTAACGCTCTTGATGTTTTTGGAGAGAAACAGTTCTGTACTCATTTTATTAATAGTGTTTGGGCAGAATATAACCCGGAAACAGCAACAGCATTTATTTCAGGAATAACAGATGCGATAGCATGGATTGAAAAGAACCAAGATGAAGCAAAAAAGATTATATCAAAATATACCGGAGTTGACGTTAAATATGTAGAGGATTATTATTTTCAACCTAACGGAAAGATTAATTTAGAAGATGCTAAATATTGGTTAGATTATATGTTAAAAAGAAAAGATATTTCAGCTGATTGGTTAAAAGTAGAAGAGTTTGCAACAAATAAATATAACGTAAAAATAAAATAGACTATAAGAAAGGAGTAAATAATATTATGAAAATAGAAAAAGTAAAAATAAGTTCGTTAAACTTGTTGGAGAAAAACATCAGAATGCACCCAGAAGGACAGCTCAAAGAATTACAACGGAGTTATAAAATGTTTGGGCAAATTCGACCAGTTGTAATTGATGAAAAAAATGTTATTTTAGCCGGGAATGGTTTGTATCTTGCATTGAAAGGTTTGGGAGTAGAACAAATTGCTATCTATAGAGCAAATGGATTGACTGAAACTGAAAAAACAAAACTTGTAATAGCAGACAACAAAACATTTGAGCTAGGAATGACGAATCAGACTACTTTGTTTGAAATTTTAAAAGATTTAAAGTTAGATGGCGATATTGATGTTCCGGGATTTGATTCTGACTTATTAGAAACCTTGCTTATGGATGAAGATACTGAACTTCCAGAAATAGAGTCTAAAATAAATGATTATGGGGTGATAACAGAAGATACCGTACAAAGGTTAACTGAAATTGGAGGAAGGAAAGAAACAGAAGCAGAGATAGCAAAGGAATCTTCAAAAGATGATGAAGGAGCAGGCACAGAAATAATTTTATCAAACAAGGATATAAAAGTAAAAGATGATAAAGGGTTAAAAAGACCTTATATCCTTTGTAAAAAATGTGGTGAGTGTATATGGCTATAGTCAGAAAACATGGTGAAATAAACGTAGTTGAAGCGGCAAGACAAAGAGTCCAAAATGTATTTAATTCTGGCTTGAAAATTACTATGTCAACATCAGGCGGTAAGGACAGTATTTGTATGATGCATGTTGTTTATTCATTGATAGAAGAAGGGAAAATAAACCCTTCTCAATTAACGGTACAATTCATTGATGAAGAAGCTATGTACGATGATGTTATTGACATTGTAAAACTATGGAGAAAAAAGTTTTTATTAACCGGAGCAAAATTCGATTGGTATTGTATACCGGTCTATCATTTTAATTGCTTAAACACAGTTGAAGCTGCAGAAACGCATATCCTTTGGGACAATAGTAAAAAAGATTCATGGATAAGGGAAATGCCTTCGTTTGCGATAACAACAGACCCTTTATTGCATCCGTATAAAGACAATTATCAAAGTTTTCTAGAACGTAAAGACAAAGATTCAATCAATCTGGTTGGTTGTAGGACAGCGGAATCAATACAAAGGTTGCAGAACGTAGCAACGGTTCTTTCAAAGAATTCAAATAATTATTTATCATCAGGAAATAAGTTCTATCCAATTTATGATTGGAAAGATGTTGATGTTTGGTTATACATAAAGAATGAAAATTTAGAGTTTCCTAAAACTTATTTAGACTTATATCAAATAGGGACAGCTGTAAACAGACTTAGAATTTCTCAGTTTTTTTCTATGGATGCTATAAGAGGATTGTTGAAATTAAGTGAAATACGTCCGGATTTAATGGAAAGAATTTTAAAACGTGAACCAAACGCATATCTCGTTTTATTGTATTGGGATTCTGAAATGTTTGGTAAACACTCAAAAGGGAGGAAGGAACAAGAAGACAAAGACATAGATTGGAGAAAGAAAACTCTAGAAATTTTTAGTAATGTAAATAAGCATCTAAAAACAACAAATTTGAGGTCGAATGCTCTTTTACTTAAAAAGATAGTTCTAAAATATTGGTTTGTACTAGAGACGAAAACAAGCCTTTGGGAGTTGGTTTATGATTCATTGATAACCGGAGATAGTAAGTCAAGGAAAGCAAGGTCAATGACAAATCAGTTTCAAATTGCTTATGCAAATAAATTGAAAGAAGGGGAGATTAAGAATGGAAAACATTGATATTTTAAAACCAGTAAGCAATGTCAAAATAGTAGATAGAGATACTTTGAAAGCGAATGACTATAATCCAAATAAAGTAAGTGAGGAAAACTTAAAATTATTACTTTCATCAATTTTATCTAATGGGTGGACAATGCCAATTGTTATAAGGCCAGACGGAACTATCATTGATGGCTTTCATAGATGGCTTTTATCAGGAAGGGAACCTTTAAAGAGTAAGCTTAAAAATAAGATTCCAGTTGTGATTGTTTCGCATGAAGATGAAAGCGAAGATATTTATGGGACTATAACTCATAACAGGGCAAGAGGCGTTCACTTATTAGAACCAATGAAAAAGATTATACAGAAACTTATAAGGGATGGAACCCCAGTTGAAGTTATAGGGAAACAGCTTGGAATGAGCAAAGAAGAAGTTTTCAGGTTGTCGGATATGTCTAGAAGTGCTTTTTTGGATATGCTCTCAAAAGGGAATTCAGAGTATAGCAAAGCCGCTTTTATTTTAAGGTTGTGAGATTATGAAAAGTATAAAACAGGAAACATTGAGACACAAAGAAGCATTTGAATATTATTATTTAATAGGAGATAAACGGAGTTACTCTAAAGTTGCAAAAGAATTCTCCGTTTCTGAAACCTCTATAAAGAAATGGTCGCAAAGTTTCAATTGGGCAGAACGTGTTGTTCAAAGAGATATTGAGATAGGTAAAAAGCTTGAAGAAAAAACAAAGAAAGCAGTAGTAAATGAAAAGGCAAACTACAGGAAAATTGTCAATGTATTAGTTTCTAGGTTTGTTGAAAGGTTAAAAGCGAATGACAAGTTATCTTTAATTATGGAGGTAAGCGATTTAGAGAAGTTAATAAAACTTGACTTACTACTTATGGGAGAAGCAACAGATAGAAGCGAAGCAACAGAGGAGCATAAGTTTACTGAAAAGAAGATTGAAAATGCATACAATGAATTATATCCAGAAGTTAAAGTAAAAGAAGAAGATGGGAAGACAAAAGAAGCAGATAAAGAAGATGAAGCAGAAGATATAATCTCAAAGATAAATGAAAAACAGCGGCAGAAGGAGCAATAAAATTGAGTACATTAACCATTCCTAAAAACAAATTATGCGTCAAAGATTACAACAGTAGTACATTTGAAGGAACTGCTCCTAGAAGCAAGGAACATCTTGCTGTATATTGTGCGGTGGTACTAGGAACAATACTTCCTCATCCTGCTTTTTGTGAAGGACATATGTCACCATTAGATGCAATTTGGGATGCTTATGCAGATGTAGATATAGATGCGTTCCCGGTATGGTTAGCCATGAGAGGGTCAGGGAAAACTCATAATCTTGCAGTATTAAGTTATCTGGAAAGTGTATTTAAAGAGAATTGTGGGACTACTGTTTTAGGTGGTTCTATGGACCAGTCACAAAGATGTATTAATTATCTCCGTATATTTTGGCAGATGCCGAAAGCTCCAATACAGATGTTAATAACAAGACAAGTTGCAGGGCATGGATATAGACTAACAAATGGTTCATGGGTTCAAGCATTGGCGGCTTCTCAAAAATCAGTAAGAGGACCCCATCCACAAAGATTAAGACTTGATGAAGTGGATGAAATGGCAAAACCGCTCTTTGATGCGGCACTAGGACAGCCAAAAGCTAACTATGGAATACCAGAACAGACATTAGCAAGCTCAACTTTACATAATGCGTTTGGATTAATGAGTGAATTAGTTGATGATGTAGATAAAAGAGGAGTAAAAGTTTATAGATGGTGTGTTGAAGAAGTCCGAGAACCTAGAGGTTTCTGGAAGAATGACGAGATAGCAAGAAAGAAGAAAATAACTACAGAAGCTATGTGGGATGCAGAGTATTTACTGAAAAGACCAACAATTGGAGAATCGATTTATGACTTTGAACTTGTAAGACAAGCATATGAACGAGGGAAGAATGATGAAGTCAATCTAAAGTTAAAGACACAGGGAGGCATTGATTGGGGTTATACTTGCACAGTATTACATATAATACAGGATATGAAAGAACGATTTTCAGTACCTAAAACCTTAAGATGGGAATATATTGAATTAACAGATAGATGTGAAGCGATTGCAGATGAATGTATAAAAAGTAAGGTAACAACGCTTTATACTGACATATCTCCAAAGGATTCTAACATAACCCTACAAAAGATATTTAGGCAGAGAAGGATTGCAACAGAGATTATCCCAGTTGCTTTTGGTAAATGGAAAGGAAAAGGAATTGATGTTGTAAGATTTTTATTTGACAAAAAGATGATAGGCTTTTCAGATTTAGAGTTTAGAAAAGAGTTACAGAAATATCATTACAAAAATGCGGAACACGAAGTTGTTGATAAGGTAGAAGACCATACGGCAGATGCATTAACGGCATGGGCGGCTTCAAAGTCGCATTTATTAGTAGACGAAAAGAAATAATAAGGAGTTGGTTCAAGTGGCATTCATAGAAGCAGGAAGTAGTTTCCCTCCAGAAAATTGGGCATATTGGTTTAGGAAGTGGAGAGAATGGGAAGCATGGTATTCAGGTGACCCACAGCAATTATTAGAGTTATATTCTTCTATAGACCTTTATCCAGATACCGAAACAGGTAGATTCTGGGCAAGGCTTGAAAAGGAAGAAAGGCAAACAGGAGTACATATCCCAGCGGCAGGAGATATTGCGGCAACGAGTTCAAATCTCCTATTTGCAGAGATGCCTAAAATCGAATATGATGAGGCGGCAAAAAATAGTGGAGATAGAATTTCAATGTTTATAAAGGAAAATGGATTATTACAAAAACTGCTTGAAGCCGCAGAACTTGCCGCCGCATTAAGCGGTGTTTTCTTAAAACTTGACATAGAGCCTGATTTAGTTAAGATTCCCATATTGACTTGCATCTTGCCTTCGCAGGCTTTTCCTACTTTTTGGAGAGATAGACTGTCAGAGGTTTTATTTTATAGGGTTGTGAAAGAAACGCAAGGTGGCGAAAGAGTGTGGAGATTGTTCGAGAATAGAAGCAGAGATAACGGATACCTTTTAATTGAGTATAGATTATATAGAGGAACAAAAGTAAAGATTGGTAGAGAAGTAGATATGGAATCAATCGAAGAAACAAAATATCTTAAACTCGAAGATATAAGGTACAAGATGGAAGGACTTGGTTGTGTTTACGTTCCAAATATGCGACCTAACAGACTAGACCCAAACTCACCTATGGGAATAAACGATTTTGATAGCGTTATTTCATTGATGGATAGTCTTGACTTTACATGGTCAAGTTTAATTCGTGACATTGAGATGGGTTTGGCACAAGTGCTTATTGACCAAGAAATATTGGATATAAATTCTAAGTTTAATAAGTTTCAAAAAGCGTTCGTTAAATTAAAGTTAGCCCCTTGGCGTTTAGGAGGAGAAAGCATAAAACCTATTGAGCAAGTACAATTTGACATCAGAGTTGAGCAACACTTAAAGGCTTGTGAATCTTTATTTACTCAGATAGTTACACAAAGTGGCTACTCAGCACAAACCTTTGGGCTTAATATTGACGGTAAGGCAGAATCAGGGACTGCTTTAAGAATCAGAGAAAGAAAAAGCTTGCTTACAAGAGAGAAAAAGGGAAGATACTGGCAACCGGCATTAGCTTCTTTATTTATGCAAATGCAACAGATGGATATCCAAAGCAATTTATCTACGTCTTACAAGCCACAAGAAGTAACAATCACGCTTGAAGATAGTATCATAATTGACCCGAAAGATGTTTCTGAAACTATAAGGAATTTGGAGCAAGCAAAAACCGTATCCACTTATTCAAAAGTAAAAAGGCTTAATCCAGAATGGGAAGAAACAGCCATTGAAGAAGAAGTTGATAAAATTTTAAAAGAACAGGGGATAAATGACCTGCCTTTTGAGAATACTAATAAAACGGAGGTAACAGATGAATAACAAAATGTTTAAATGGGAAACGAAAATTGAATATGAGTACAGACTTGAAACAGGGAAGCTTACAACCTCTATAGCAAATGCTTTAAATTCAATGGAAGAAATTGCAACATCAGGAAACCTTGATTATTCTAAAATAAGTGATACTTTATATAATTGCTATAGAAATATCAAATATATCATATCTCCAAGTATGTATGATGAATCTCATAAATATTTATTTGAAGCTATTAAGACATATAAAAGAGGCATTGAAATATTAGTTGAAGCGGCAAAAAAGAAAGATGCAAAAGGTATTTATAAATCTGGAAGGTTACTTGATGAAGGGAATTGTTTTATAAAAATAACCAAAATGAGAATATGGGAAAGTATCGAGAAAAGGAATGAGGAATTGAAAAATGATAAACCCGGGAACTTATGAAAGCCTAGCAAGTCCATTAGTTTTAGCGGCAGAAGATGTTGTCTTAGATGTTGGAAATGAGCTTGTAAAACTTAATAAAATAGCAATTGCAAATCCTGAAGCTATCATACAGGCAAGTTTACCTTACACTAAAAAGATAAACACAGTTCTTTCTGTCTGGAACAAAAAATGGAAAGCATGGGCAGATAATGACCTTGCAACAGCATACCTAAGTGGAGTTCAATACACAGAGCAAGAACTTGGAATTTTAAGGAAAGCTGGAGTAAATATAAGGAAGCCTACACAAAATATCTCAAACGCAGTTCCTCTTGCAAATAGTACAGACCCTTTAGTGTTTTCAGCTCCTATCGGTTCAACCTTGAAAGCAAGGTTTAAGGATATACCTAACCATTTAACGCAATTCAATGTATTTAGAGATGCGGCATACAAATCTTTTGAAGGAACAAGCTTACAGGTGTTAAGAGTAACAAAAGATTTATATCGGGATGTTGCAGTAAAAGCAGGAGAAACTATGTTCCGGGAATCTGATATATTCACTAGAAGGGCATTTTCTCAAGCAATGTTAAACGAGTATGCTGAAAAAGGGTTACAATCGATAACATATGCAAATGGTAGAAAAATGAGCCTTGATGCGTATGCTGAAATGTCCGCAAGAACAATATCCGGGCATTCCGCAGTACAGGCAAGCTTAAACAGGTATGAGGAATATGGTTATGATTTAGTTAGAGTATCCGCACATTTTACATCATGCCAATTATGTTCGCCTTGGGAAGGTAGAATCC
>Ga0207997_1001717_pt1 | contig 11243 bp, 6 predicted proteins | sample AntAceMetag02UKN_FD_184777 | JGI IMG/M metagenome (GOLD analysis project Ga0207997, IMG submission 184777) | Saline lake microbial communities from Ace Lake, Antarctica - Antarctic Ace Lake Metagenome 02UKN (SPAdes) (version 2) | ecosystem: Environmental > Aquatic > Non-marine Saline and Alkaline...
TAGGGAGGAGGCTGGAACAATTGCGTATATGGCTAAACAAACAGACGTTGAAAAAAATATGTTGTTTAGTGAGGACTTATGGTGATCGTGATAGGTACAGTCTTGTCTATTGGATATGTTGTTGTTAAGAATTGGAGGGTTAAATGAGAGACGTAGAATATAAAGCCAGAAAGAATTATGTATGTGATAATTGCGCTTATCTATCAGATGGTGAGTGTGATTTTGACGATGAATTTAAGTGTGACTGTGCAGAAAAAGACTGCCCTAGAGTGGAAAAGGGGTAAATTGAACCCACAACCTAAGAAGAACTATAAGAAAGCTCGTAAAAAGCGTGCTAAGTTAAAGATAACAGATGGTAAACTGGTTATCCCGGAAGAAACGTTACAGAGTCAATGCGAAGAATACCTTGATTGGCTTAATCTCAAGTGGTTTCATATTCCACAAATAGTATACAGCCTATGTAAAGAATCTTCATCATTACTCATAGGACACAAGCGGGCTATATCAGATGCTTTAAAAGGCAAACCAGACCTCATGATATTCTTTCCTACTAAACCATATACAACCGTCTTACAAGTAGAATTAAAGGTTGGCAAGAATGATCTAACTCATGCACAACGTGATTGGCTACGAGATACTACCGGATATAAAATAAAGAAGTTCAGCGATTTCAAGGAATTGGTTGATAAATTCGTAAAGGAGTGTGATGAAAAAAATATTCAAAAGAAATAGACTTAAGGTAACGATAGATTCAGAATCAAAGACAGGAACAACGGACGGTGAAAAGTCTTATCATGGAACATACAGGCCATTCTTCAATTCATTCGTGTTCGCAAATTTTGACCGTAAAGTGAGAGAATTAAAGGCTCGCGACTACGTGGAAATTGCATGAAAAAAGCTAGAGATATACTTGCGATAATGTTTATATTGATATTAACATATTACACTATCTCTTTATACAGATCACTAGATGACACATTACGGACAATAAGAAATGATTTTGAGGATCTTAAAATACAGACCATTGCAGCGGTAAAGGATGAAGTGAAGGATATAAAAGGCATAGCCAGGACAGAGGAAACGATAGCGTTTAACAGAGAGCTTTTCAGGGATGCGTATTTAGATAAAATAGATAAGGATGTTGATAGAGCTGTCAGAAAGAGGATGAAATGATTAAGAGAAAGAAGTTAAAGTGCATGAGATGTTTCAAGTTTGACATACCTAAAGAGATGCACATAGTAAACGAGACTAGTAGTATGTGTTTTGATTGCTGTGAAATACTCGGTATCAATATCGGTAATAAATCAAAGTCTAACTTCTTCGGGACAGCTTTCTCAAAAGATTTAAAAGAGACCCGGTTGAGATCTGAAAACCCAATCCATGCTTTAGATAATCTCTCAAAAACCGAAGTACGGCAGCCACGGAAACAATCGAAACAGCTTGATAGTGTTCGCCAAATAATTCCCTCATAAGGCTTTTTACTGTCTGAGACTCGTCAAGTATCTGCGCACATATTATTGCAGAAATGATAGGTATTGTCAGAGATTGGCGCAAACTTTTAATCTTTTTCATACAGGCTCCTTTATTACAAGCATAAATTCATCAACATCTTTTACTCTTTGAATAAGCTCTCTAAAACCCTTCTTGCTTTCTCGTACAGCTTGCTTACCATAAAGCCTATTAAAGCTCTCTCCAATCAGTATACAGCCCTTAGAAGATCGTTTAGGGATGTTACCGGAGTGCATTAGTATCTGTTTTCTACCAGGTATATCTTGTATCCAGAAAGCTATCTTGCCGTTACGTCTTGTTATGCGCTCTGTAATGTATTCTCCAGCAGGGATACAGGATATGTTTATCTTATTATCATGCCATGGAAGCTCACCGGTAAGGCAGAATGGCTCGTATTTGTCTATCAATACACCAAAAGTACCTTGATCGTTGTGTATAACTCTCTGTAGTATTATCTGTCTCATGGTTTTAATTTATCCAATACCTGTAAGAATATATCTTCTATGCCTAATCTTGCTATGATCCATAGACCAATTATGAAAGCAAACATCTCTTTGGGTGTTAGACCGAATATACGACCCTTCTTCTTGCCAGATTCCCCTCCTTTAACATCATCAAGAAGTTTATCCCTACGATCTTTGCACTTGTCTATGAAATCAGTATTATGTTTTACCTGGCCTATTATGCTTGCGCTCCCATCAGACTCCATCATAAGAGTATCTTTTAAGGCAGATAGGTTATCACCTTGAGTCTTAATATCTCTTTGAATATCAAGCTGTGATCCAACCATAGTATGATAATGGGTAGATAGCTCACCTAATTGACCGGAATGTATCTTTATATCCTTGTTGATAGATTCGATATTATGATAGTTTTCCTTTACCATATCCTTTACGTTCTCGCCTTCGTTCTTAGAGTAGAAAATGTCGTGTGGTTCCATGTTAGTCCTTTACGGTTTGATTCCAACGTTTATTAAAACCCATCATAATATCATTAATGAGATCCTTTTTCTCCTTGACTTGCTCGTCTTTTTCCAGCTTCTCAAACCTCCTAATATTCTTTCTCTTAAATCTGATACGTGTCTCGGCAAGTTTTAACTGTCCTTTGAGCTTAAATTCATCAGCATGTTCTTTTCGGAACGCTATGGCCTCTTTCCTATCCTCTTTTGCCAGGGCTTTATACTCATCAAACACCTGCTTTAACTGTTCAGCACGATCATAAAACTTCTTAGAATCTACATACTCGCTCTTATCAGCGAAGAACCTACGTGCAAAAGGTACTTTTCCAATAGGTACATCTTTAGCGGATTCAATAAAACTCTTACCCTCTTTCATACCCTTATAAGTACCTGCAATAGTCGTAACGGTATTATTGATGAATTTACCTGTACCGCCTGTTAAAAATTCAAATATATGGTCTAATGCTTCGGGATTAACGTCTAGTAGTCCTGATTTAAACTTAGATCCACCTGTAAGCTCATTTAAAGCCTCTGTAGCTGATGAAGAGATCTTCCCCACACTCTTGAACTTTAACTGACTTCTAGGCTTCTTAACCCCAAATGCGGGCTGTTCAGGCCATAATGGCCCACCAAAGAAGTTTTCATTAAGACCTAAATCAACAATTGGATCTAATGCTGTAGGAGAAAGAGTCTGTATTAGGCTACTGCTACCACCCAGAGGATTAAAAGAATCCAGAACTGTACCAACAAGATTTGCAGCAGCTTTCATTGGATTTTTATTGTGCAATACTTCGTCAAGAGCCTGTCCGAGAGCATAGAATATATTGTATCCGTAAGGTAATGGTATCTTAATATAATCACCTTTTCCGGTAGGTTTCATTATAATTAGATTACTTTTCTTAATATGGTCATCTATTTTGTCGTAAAAATTCTCACCATCTTCATCGTCACCGCCTATAGATCTACCCAACTGCGCCCACATAAAAGATCCAACTGCAATCCCGGATGCTATTTTCTTCATTCTTTTAGACTTCATAACTTTGAATAAACGTGCAACACCCTGGATACTGGCATTAGAGAATACATATAAACTGTTAAGCATTCCACCAATCTCACCTTTTCTATTAAAGTTTACAGTAAGATTCTTAGCCTTACTTGCAGCCATCTTCTCTGACATGCCACTTTCAACAAGGTTTTTAAACAGGGAGAGTCTTACAGAGTTCTCAACGGCACCGTTTACGTCCATCATAAGATCTTTAACAGCGTTAAAGGCACGAATTGTCTTTCCTTTAGCTCCTGGTTTCATAGCATTGATAGATTTTATAATTTTCTTTTGCTTCTGTTCTATACTTTCCAGGCCGAAGAAACCTACTTTACCACCGGCTTTTTCAAACCTTTGATACCATTTACCCCAAGCCTTACCATTCTTACCTCTAATACCCTGCCATGCGCCCCTCATTGCCTTCGGAGTATCCTTTAATACTTTCCCGGCTAACTTTGCAGAGTCTTCAGCACTAAGATTAATCATAGCTGTTTGAATATCTCTTGAGAAGTTACCAAGCATAAACTCAGGATTCATAGTGGTATTGATCATAGCAATATATCTGTTCAATGTACCGAGAGCCTGAACAGCTTTATTCATTTTATCCGCACCAATATTCTTTAGATTATCAACAAGTGCTTTATCATGAATAGTTATATAGATCTCTTCACCATTCTCTTTTACGCTCAGCACTTCATCACTCAGCTTGTACATCGGATCAAGATTATAAGATACTTCACCAGTTTTCTTGTTAAATGCAGGTCGTCTAGTAGCTTTGTTAATCTCCCATAGATCTTTATTTGGGTTCTCTCTGACAAGTTTTAGCAGGGATAGCCCTATTTTATTCTTCTCAGCACGTACAATAGCCTCTTCACTCTGGCTAATTACATTACTAACAATATCGGCAGCCATGGATTTACGGCCAGCAGCTCTCTTAGATTCCTTACCTCGTATATCATAACCCCTGCCAATGTGCGGAGACATACTTGAGACTTCCATTTTCTCAGGATTCTCCAGAAAGCCCTTGAGAGGTACGTAATACTCAAACTTTTCCCAACCCTTCTTAGTTGCTTCGTTAATCAAGCCTTCTTTAAGTAATTTCTCACGGTTAGATTTGGAAATATTATATATCTGTTTAGCTAGGGCTTCAAACTTATCAACATTGCCATCATCTTTAAAACTCTTTAGTATTTCATCAGCTTTAGCATCGGTCATACCAGACCCGGCAATCTTCTCTTTCTTAAATTCAGAGTTAATTCTCCAGATGTGAGCATTTCTTTCCTTAGCATGTTTTGCGTATAAGTATAATCCAAGCTCATCAACGGTAATGTTATTCTTGGTCATATCTTTCAGGAGAGGCTTAACTTTGCTGTCTTCAAAGGAGTTCAGAGCTTCCTCTGTCTTGCCGTGCATGAGTTCTTCTGTGAGATACGCATCAGCTTCTTCGTCAATAGTGCCACCAGCTTTAAAAATGGATTCCTGAATAGTCTTTAATCTCTTGTATTTATCCTGTATTTTCCGGACGAATATATCTCTACGTGTCTCGGCTGGTACAGTAAAGCCTTCTTCTACTGCGCTTGTGGGAACCTTGGAGAACATGGGCTGTCCATCGAACATCACAGCTTCTTTCATCTTGTCTGTAATTGGAAGGGATTGTTGCTTATTCCCACTAATTTCGGTCTCCCCTACCTTAGCACCCCACTTCTTAACATACTTGTTGAGGAATTGAGGAATCATCTTATCATAGAGATTAGAAGCCCACTCACCGCCCACCTTGAGGTTGTCACCCTTAAACGTACCACCATCTTCTTCTATAATCCTTTTGGCTAAATCTTTGCCTACAACACTCGGTAACTTACTTGCTTCATGTACCCCCAATCCCGTCTCTTCACCATTCTTTATTGCAAATACTCTGTATTTATCAGTACCTTCTCTTTTGCTTGCCCTAATCTCATCAACCTGTTTACTAAGATCATACCTGTCAGCAGTCTGCTCTCCTGTAATCCAAGACACCTCGTCATAATTGTTATCGGCAGCATAGCGGAGCATCCGTTTCAAGACTACTTCTTGCCAGTTCTTGAAGAAAGGCATATCGGGAGTACGACCCATTTTTTCCGGACGGATTTTATTCATAATATCTGTCCATTCCTGCTTATCAGAATCAGATGCCTCTTTACCTTCTTTTTTTAATAACAAACCTTTATCTTCTAACTCTTTTCTACGATTATTTAACTTATCATAATTTTTAGGTATTACACCTTTGGCTCTCGCCTCTTTAGTCCAATCGCTCTGGATCTCTTCAATGAATAATACCTTCTTGCCGTCTGGAGTTACACGGTCATTTACTCTGGTGTGTGCGAAAATGTTGGGTTGATCAAAATGGGAAGTTTTATAAGAGTCCGTACGAGAATAATCTTTACCAATGTCTCCAAGATATTCTTGGTATCGCTGCTTAAGCACTTCCTTATCCTTGACACCGGCCCTTTCAGACGCGGACTGAAACTCTTCAAAACTCATTGGCGTTGGAGGCATTTGAAACAACATCTCTCTGTAGTTCTGACCGCCTGGAAGTACCCACGTCTCGTGTCTAGATTTGAATGACGATATGGCTAGTGGATCTAACTCAGTCTCTTCAATCTCTACACTATTCTGTGCTATAAATTCCTGCAATTCCTCTTTGGTAACAGATTTCTTATCTGCTAAAAACTCTTCTAATCCCAACCAATCCATTTCAGCCTGTTTGATACCGGGTTGCTTCTTAATCATTGCTAACCATTGTGATCCGGGAGCCTTGTTCTGCTTACTATTGTCAATTGCTTTGGCTATGGGAGAGTAGAAGGTAGGAACCTCAATCTTACTATACAGTCTAGAAGTACCTTTCATCTCAGGAGCAATCCCCAATCCTCTTCCAGCTATACCACCAACTTTACCCTCGGCACTCTCAACCCTACTATACAGCTTCTCGGCCTGTTTGACACCTATCTTGCCCTTGCTTTTCTTCAGAGCATCAAGTAGAACTTTCATTGCCAAGTCAACTGTATCCTGAATATCTTTAGGACTCCGGCCTGTAGCTATTTTAAGTTCCTTGATAAGTTTCTCAACCAGTTTACGGATAGCTTCATATACACGAGTAGCAGTTAGCCTGTCTTTACCTCTGACTTTACCATCAGTATATCTATCAACCTGTGCAGCAACCCATTCATGGAAGAGCATTTCTTCGGCAACATTATCACCATATTTACTAGATACCTCGTTAAAATGTTTACGATACAGCTTTTTTAAATCCTTTGTAATATCGCTATTCTGATCTTTAGTATAAAGTTGTTGTATCGTATTCTCTACTTTTGGATTACTATCCAGTATACTCTTGACACCAAAATGAACCACAATCTCATGTATAATTACTCTCTCTAATCTTTTGGGATCAATATTAGGACTAACGGTTAACACGGCTTTTTTGCCACCCTTAGATGTCTGTATCATAGCTTCATTGCCTCTACCTATAGGCTTTACAACTACGCTAACTTTACCATCATAATTAGGCATGAACGCATTGAAGACTTTATTACCAACACTAACAACGGTTTTCTTATCAACAACTTTCTCGGATACCTTACCCTTGCTGAACGGTAATTCTTTAGGAGGTTTTTTCTTGGCTTTGGCTTCCTTCTTTTTCTTAGCCTCTTCATCTCTGGTGAATTTCTCAAACCCCGCGGCATCCTCAATCTCTTTCCTAGCCTGTTCCTTGGCCTCTTTCATTGGAGTGGGTTTCTTACCAGTACTTATAAAGTCGGCAACCTCGGCCAGTATACGCTCTTTCTCTTTACTGTCAATTATGCCTTCAGCTTCCAGTATTTTATCCGCACCTAAACGAGTAAGGCTGCCAGTCGATTTGTCGACAACCTCGAAATCATCGTTAAAGGTTTCATTGGGTTGCAGATCGAATAACTGTCTTAATCTGGCGTCACGTTGATTCTCTGATATATATCTTACTAAATCGGGATTCTTTTCTAAGAGTTCTTTGGGGTTGCCTAATTTTAAAACACCGGCAAGTTCGGATACTTGCTCAAGATCTGCCTTTTCCTGCGCTCTAATAGCTTGAGCACCAGCAAATGCTTCAGATCTTAACTGTTTGGCTTTCTGTTTCTTGGTTAGCTTTTTGGGCTTTGGTTTCTTTGGTACTGGAGACTTTACATCTTCTTTCGCTGTCTCAGAGGTTGCCCCCCTATCGTAACGACTACTTCTTTCTGAGATGACTTGTAAGGCTCCTTCAATGGATTTCCGTTCAGATGTTGATAGGTCGGATTCTTTAAGTAATTCTCTTTGTCTCTTCTCCAGTTCTCGTAAGTTGAATTTTTTGACATAATCTCTACCTCCTATATCCTTACCTTTAATGTATATTATTTCTCCGTCTTTGTCAAATACTATTTGATTTTTACCACTTGTCTTCGCTTCATAAGATAAAATATCAGGATATAACTTCCTGGCATCTCCTCCATCAGCTTTTACTCCAGTACTTAATCCACCACTTATAGTAACTGGCTGTCCATCAACCTTTATATCAGAAGAAAAGTCTTCGATAAAGTCTTTAGCACGACCACCTGCTTGCTCATTGTTATCAAGGATAACTGCAAATTCTTCACCTCCAGCTCTACCGTAATCTATATCTCCGAAATGTTGAGTAACCTTTTTACCTACCGATAATAATATCTCGTCTCCCTTATCATGTCCATAGGTATCATTTATAGATTTGAAATCGTCTATATCAAAGAATAATATTAACTTACTATTATCTTTCTTAGCTTCATCTATTTTCTTACGAATAACATTACTCATTGGTATCTGGGTAACCCTATCAATTTCCTTATCGTCAAACTTTTTAGCTTCACCTTTATATACTGGTGGTAATTCAACTTCTGTCTCCGTTATATCTTCTGTAGGTTTAACAGCTTGTACAGCTTTTACAGATTCATCGTCAAGGGTTGCCATTGCATCTTCTTGAGTCCTACTATCAAATTTCCAGAAATCTTCAGGAGTTTTCAATCCAATATCTTGATACGTTAGTTTCTTAGTAGGTACAACATCGGTAGGAGTAGTCTCGTCAACCGCAACATCAGCTATCTCAGCCTCAACCTCTTCAGATATAGGAGCTACAACGTCCTCTGTAGTGGTTTCAGGGGTTACAGCTTCAGGCTTGACAGCATCTATCTGTGCTATGGCTTCAGGAGTTAAACGGTTTCTAATATCAGCTTGTACGTCAGCTTCAAACTTCCAGAAATCCGCGGGATCTTGAAGGCCTATATCGGATAGGGATGCTTTGTCTGTGGAAACTGTAGGTTCTGCCTCTGGAGTAACAGCATCTTGTGTAACGGTCTCGTCAACAACGTCTGTAGGAGTGGGAGTTGTCTCTTCAACATCAACACCTGTAGGAGTTATGGTTGCCTTAGATCCTTTTATGTTATCATTAAACTCTTGAACAGATTTCTTTAATTGCAATGTACCCTTAATATTTTCAGCAGTAGAAACGGCAGACGTACTTATTTTTGGCCCCAGCATAAATACCATTGTAGGTAAGACCTCTTTCATCTCGGTTGCGCCATCAGACAACACCTTTTTTAAAGATCCCTTTACATCACTACCAACATCTTTTAGACCATCTATATATTGTCCAATTTCTTCAGCAGAAGATGTCGTTACCTTTTGCAATCCTTCAACAAAAGTTTCTTCTCCTATATCAGTACCGGCCTTAACACCCCATTTAGTAATTTGCTTTATAACACCATTGGTTAAATTTCTCTGTAACTTCTTTGGAATAAACTTTAGAACCTGTAGTCTTTCGAGAAAGGCATAGGGAATACCAACCATTTGAGATAATGCGCTTGCTGTCTCGTGGTTCACGCCCTTATCAATCATACCTCTATAGGCTTCAGATGCACCCTGCCTACGCCAATACTCAGTAGATTTAGCAGAACTACCAAGACCATAGCCTATTGCAGCACCAGGGAGTACCGTAACGCCTCCAACTGCCGAAGCAGCAGCTCCAGCAATACCTCCGGTAATACCTCCTTCTTGACCAGCCTTTATACCTTTTAGAAGCATTGGCCCCATACCAACTGCACCAAGAAAACCTTTTTTAAGGAAACCTTTAACTTTTACTGGATCACCTGATATTTTATTAAATTCTTTTTCAAATGCCTTCGCTTCTTCAAGACTTTTTTCACCAGTAATAACATCATTATACATTTCATTTATTATGGATTCCTTGTCACCTTGTTTGTAAGCATTTATAGTCTGATGGATAATACTCTCTGGATCATCTGCTTTCTGTTCTATTTTATTAGCAATTTTAGTAGACGGATCTACATCTACTGGAGTGCCAGACCCTCTTGGCGGTAATGCAACATCTGAAATGGGTGGATCTTTAGATGGAATATAATCGCTACTTGAAGAAATACCTGGCTCTGGTTTTGCAGAGGAACTAACATAATCATTACTAGAAGAAAATACTGGTAACTCAGATGCAGGATCAGGAATAATGTCAGGTGTGGGTTCTGTCTGGAATGAGGGTGCGGTTTCTGGAAGTGCATCAGGGATTCTGACAGTTTCAGGAGTGGTTATCTCTAAATATTTATCTGGATCAAAAGGTTCCGGCTCACTCGGAACAGTCGTAGCCGTCATCTTTAAATAAGCATTAGGATCGAAAGCCATGTATTATTCCTTTATTTTTTTTTGAGATATTAACCTTGCTCTTACCTCTGCTGCCATTGGATCATTTGGATTAGCTTCTAACCATTGAATAGCCTCTTTGTCTGAATTTGTAAGAAGCGGAGGAGTATCAATCTGTCCTTTATCTATATTCTGAGATTTGTTGGGATCAAGTCTTTGGGAATCTGCTATACTTGGTACACTGAAGTCATTGCCAATATTACTAACAGGCAAACCAATCATGCCACCTGCAAGAGTATCTGTACCCTCTTTTTTCCTGAGCATATCCTGTACTTGATCTTGCTTTTCTTTCAGACTATCACTAAGAATCCTATTCGCATCAGTCCACACACCTCTTTCAACAAGTTTGTTTTCCTGTATAATAATTCTCTGTTGAAGTTTCAGCATCTTCTCTTTTATCTTATTTATTTTCAGTTCAAATGGGCCTTTATCTGTTTGATCATCTGTAGCTAAACTTGTAGCCATATCCTTCTCTACTTTTGCTACATCTTTAACATAAATTTTATACTCATCTATACTACTGTCAACCCGACTCTCGTCTAAATCTTTACGTCTCCTCTTGTCATCACGTGCATCACTCTCTTTAATTCTGAGGCTTGCTTTCTGGAAAGGTGACATAGGCTTGGGCGCATCTTGGAAACCTGACTCTAAATCACTTCTTTGCTGTTTAGATAACTGACCCGCGAGACCTGCATCGGTAATCCCTCTTGAGAAGTCTTGCTTGGTAGCCTCTCTACCACTTGCCAATCTATCGTATTCACCAGCACTTACCTCATGCTTATTCTCAGGAGAGAAACCTTGCTGGGTTAATCCACCGGCAATAGTTGTAGCTTTTTTGAGACTCTGCTCACCAGTAACACCCTTTATATACTTGCCAAATTGATCCCTATTCATGGATGGCTGTACCTCTATCTCTAACTCAGGATTATCATTCTTTATCTTGCTAACCTGTCCAGTTTGTTCAAGAAAATTAGCTACTTGCCGTCCATATTTTACCCTGCCCTCTGG
>Ga0207997_1001719_pt1 | contig 11238 bp, 13 predicted proteins | sample AntAceMetag02UKN_FD_184777 | JGI IMG/M metagenome (GOLD analysis project Ga0207997, IMG submission 184777) | Saline lake microbial communities from Ace Lake, Antarctica - Antarctic Ace Lake Metagenome 02UKN (SPAdes) (version 2) | ecosystem: Environmental > Aquatic > Non-marine Saline and...
CCTGATTTTCCAATCAAAGGTATTCAATTTAAAGATATAACACCACTTATAGGTGATGGATTAGCATTTAAAGCAGCTATTGATGAATTAGCTGTATTTGCAAAACAACAAGGTGCTACTGTAGTAATTGGCCCTGATGCAAGAGGATTTATAATGGGAGCTCCTGTAGCAACAGCTCTAAAAATTGGTTTTGTTCCTGTAAGAAAACCTGGGAAACTTCCTAGAGAAGTTTTAGAATACAATTATTCACTAGAATATGGAAAAAACACACTTTGTATGCATAAGGATGCTATTAAGCCTGGAGATAAAGTTGTTATTATGGATGACTTATTAGCTACAGGCGGTACTGTTGAAGCGACTGTTCATATAATTGAACAAGCTGGCGGAGAAATAGTTGGCTTAGGATTTTTAATCGAATTACTGGATTTGAATGGTAGAGAAAAAATAAAAAATTACCCAATTAAAGTTTTAATACAATACTAGGAGGAATATATTGACTAAAGAGGAAATTTACTTACCTCTTCATGAGGCCCTATCTAAATACTTAACAAAAGACTCGCATCTTAAAAAAATTAAGCGAGCTTTTGACTATGCAAATGAAAAACATACGGGTCAATTTAGGAAATCTGGTGAACCGTATATTGTTCATCCTCGTGATGTAGCTATTACACTTGCTCATTATAGAGTTGATCCAAATACGATTATTTCAGGTCTATTGCACGATATTATTGAAGATACAGATGTTGCATATGAAGAAGTTAAAAAAGAATTTGGTGAAGAAGTAGCAGATATTGTTGAAGGATTAACAAAATTACATTCATTACACTATAAAGGATCAAAAGAATCACAACAAGTTAAAAATCACCAAAAAATGGTTTTAGCAATGGCTAAGGATATACGTGTTATATTTGTTAAACTAGCTGATAGGCTTAACAACATGCGTACGTTATCCTTTTTAGATGATGCAAGACAAACAAGAATTTCCAGAGAAACTCTAGATGTATTTGCACCTATTGCCCACAGACTAGGAATGTACAGATTAAAAGCTGAACTTGAAGATTTATCTTTTAAGTACCTTTACCCAGCCGAATATTTAGATATTGCAAAACTGTTAAATGATAAGAAAAGCACAAGAGAAACAGATGTTGAAAGTATGAAAAACGATCTTACAGAATTATTGGATAGTTCAAGTTTTGATTTTACAATTAAAGGTCGTATTAAAAATATCCATTCTGTATATTATAAAATGAAAGTTAAAGATGTTGATTTTGAAGAAATCAATGATTTACTAGCGCTTAGAATTGTTGTTAATTCTATAAGTGATTGTTATCGCGCAATCGGTATTGTACATTCTAAATTTGTTCCTGTACCTGGAAGATTTAAAGATTATATAGCTATGCCTAAGCCAAATATGTACCAATCTCTTCATACGACTGTTGTAAGCCGTGGTAAGATTTTTGAAATTCAAATAAGAACTCTAGAAATGGATGAAATCGCTGAAAAAGGCGTTGCTGCACACTGGGCATATAAAGAAAATGTATCAAAAACTACAAATCGTAAAAATATTGAAACTTTGGTTTCATCTAAACTTAGATGGTATTCAGAATTAATAAAATATACAGAAGAAAGTGATTCAGATGAAGAAATTCTTAATATTTTTACTGATGATATTTTAAATGCTAATGTTTATGTATTTACACCTAAAGGGGATATTATTGATCTTCCTCATGGAGCAACTCCGTTAGATTTTTCATTTAGAATTCATACGAAAGTTGGAGAAAAAACTGTAGGGGCCATAGTTAATGGGAAGATAAGACCATTAGATTACACATTGAAAACAGGAGATTTAGTAGAAATAAAAACTTCAAATAATTCTGTTGGTCCAAATGAAAATTGGTTAAAAATAGCTAAAACATCAAATGCAAGAAGTAAAATTAAGAATTTCCTTAATAAACAAAGAAGAGAATTCTTAATAGAAAAAGGTAAAGAGGATTTAGATAAAGAGATAACTGCTAGAAGAGTAGAAATATCGCTAACTGATAAATTAATTGAAAATACATTCCTAATCAGAGGAATAAAAACTGTAGATGATCTTTATTATGAAATAGGAAAAAATGTAGTTTCACCAATTGGAGCTGTAAACCTCTTTACTGGTAAAGAAGAATTAACAGATGAAGATATTCTAGAAAAAATAAATAGTGCAGAACAACCTAAAAAACGCTATGTTCATTCAAATATCAATATAATAGTAGAAGGGTTAGATAAGCCTTCTGTAAGATTAGCAAATTGTTGTAATCCAGTATTTGGAGATGAAATAATTGGATTTGTTAGTAGAAACAGTGGTATTGTGGTTCACAGAACTAGTTGTAAAAATGTAGAGACCTTTGATAAAGAAAGATTACTTGATGTATTTTGGGGGAATAATATTATAGTTAAGTATGATTCTAACTTAAAAATATTAGTTCTTAATAGAGACAATGTTCTAGCGGAGATAGTTCACGCTGCTACAGCAAGTAAGGCGAAAATCTTAAAAGTAACGGCTCATTCAAATAATTTAAAAGAAGGAATTATTAAAATGAAGATACAAATAGGCTCTTTAGTGGAACTGCATCACGTGATTGTTAATATTCAAAAAATTAAAGGTATTTACTCAATCGAGAGGATAAGTTAATGAAAGTAGTTGTTCAACGTGTTAAGAGAGCTTCAGTGTCTGTTAATCAAAAAACAGTGGCTAAAATTAACCAAGGGTTCTTACTATTAGTTGGTCTTTCTAAAACAGACACATTGGATGAAGTTAAATATATTGCTAGGAAAATCGCTAAATTAAGAGTTTTTTCAGATTTAGAAGATAAAATGAATCTCTCAATAAATGATGTTCAAGGTGAAATACTTTCGATTTCACAGTTCACTTTATATGGTGATACTCACAAATCAAATAGACCTTCTTTTACAGAAGCAATGAACTATAAATTAGCAAAACCAATTTATGATATATTCAACAAAATTTTAAGAGAAAAATATCATATTAAGGTTTTAGAAGGTATCTTTGGAGAAAACATGGATATTACTCTTGTGAACGATGGCCCGGTCACTATCATAATAGAAAAAAAGAAACATTGATTATATTTGACTAAATAGTCAAAGTTTACTATAATAATATATGTAATTTACTTATAGATTTTGGAGGCAATAATGGACAAAAAACAAGTATTATTTGAAAAAATCAAAGAATTGGTTATTCAAGAATTAGGAGTTAAGCCGGAAAAAGTTACTTTAGAAGCTGCTTTAGCTGAAGATTTTGGAGCAGATTCTCTAGATGCTTTAGAATTATTCAATCAAATTGAAAGCGAATTTTTAATAGTAATTTCTGATGAAGCAGCTACAGAAATGAAAGATGTAAAAGATTTAGTTGAATATGTATTTGATAAAGTAAACGATGAGTATTTCGAATAATTACTAAAGAGATCCTCTACTCTAGTACGGATGTCGTCCTTTCAAAAGAGGACGACTTTTTTCAAAAAAATAAGGAGATAAACATGATAAATAAGATTAAAGGAACATACGATATTTTGCCTAGTGATATAAAAAAATGGCAAGACTTAGAAAAAGTGATAGTTAACGTTTCTAAACTATTTAATTTTAAAGAAATAAGAACCCCAATTTTTGAGAAATCTGAATTGTTTCATAGAGGTGTTGGAGAAACTACTGATATCGTAAAAAAAGAAACGTATGATTTTAAAGATAGAGGGAAAAGAGATATAACTTTAAGACCAGAAGGAACAGCTTCTGTTGTTCGTTCTGTTATTGAAAACAAATTATATGCTGAAGGAAATCAACCACAAAAGTTATTCTATTATGGACCAATGTTTAGATATGAAAGACCTCAAAAAGGTAGATATCGTCAGTTTTATCAATTTGGAGCTGAAGCTATTGGTTCTAATTCACCACTTGTAGATGCAGAAATAATTAACTATGCAGCTACATTCTTAGAATCTTTAAGAATTACTAATATAAAAATTAAAGTAAATTCCTTAGGTAGTGATGAATCAAAAAAAAATTATAAGGAAAAACTTATTGAATACTTAAAACCTAATATAGGCGATTTATGTAGTGATTGTAATCGTCGATATTTAGAAAACCCTTTAAGAGTTTTAGATTGTAAAGTAGATAGAAACAATCCTATATTAAAAAACGCACCAAAACCTCTAAATTACTTAAGTGATGAAGATAAATATCACTTTGACCAAGTAATTAGAGCTTTAGATGCTTTTGGTTTAAAATATGAAATTGATGAATCATTGGTAAGGGGATTAGATTACTATACACATACAGTATTTGAAATTGATGCTGATTTAGAAAGCTTAGGAGCTCAATCAACGCTTGTAGGCGGAGGAAGATATAATAATTTAGTAAACTCTTTAGATGGCCCTAAAGTACCCGCAGTAGGGTTTGCTTTTGGTGTTGAGAGATTACTATTAGCGTTAGAATCAGTTAAGCAACAAGATATAACACCTTCAATTCATTGCTTCATGATTGCTTTAGGTGATGAAGTACAAGATAAAGCTCTAAGTATTGTAAATGAATTAAGACATGGTGGATTAATTTGTGATTATGATTTCTTTAACAAGAATTTAAAAGGTAAATTTAAGCAATCGGAAAGATTGAATCCGATGTTCAATTTAATTTTTGGAGAAGATGAATTAAATCAAAATGTAATCAATGTTAAAAATACAAAAACTCAAACACAGGAAAAGGTACCTTTAGACAACTTATATAGATACCTTGTTAACATATTATCAAAGCCGCAAGACCCATGCAGTGGTAACTGTTCTGGCTGTAATGATTGTTAGAGTTTTTAAGAATTGAGTGCATTAATGTTTTTAATTATGATATAATTGTTAGATGAGGTAAAATTATGAAAAAGAGACAAGTTTCGGATGAATCTTTAAATCGAATAATTAAATACTTAGCTATTACTTTATTGATTTTTGGAATCATCTTAATTGCAATGCAATTTTCTGATTTTTGGAATTGGATATTGAAAGCTATAAAGACGGCCATAGTACCGGTTTTATTGGCTTATTTTACTTCACTAATTGTATTTCCTGTTATCAAGTATTTAGAAAAAAAAGGCGTTGGTCCTAGAGGTTTTTCTTTAGGTATTGTTTTTGTTTTGACAGTAGCTATAATTGGCGCAGGTTTCTTTTACTTAATACCTAAAATAGTAGAAGAAATAACTAACTTCTTTAATCGAGATTTTCAAACAATCTTAACTTATTTGCAAACTGATTTAAGAGATGATTTTATATTTGGTACAGACATTTACGATCAAGTATTTACGTATATTACTGAGACTGATGTATTAAGTAGTACATTGGACAGTTTGATTCCAAATCTTATAAATGGATTAACTAATTCATTAATACCAATTTTATCTAGTATAATTTTGTTACCGATTTTATTAATATACTATTTATTAGATTATGAAGTAATTTCTGAAAAGATTAGATCTGTAGTACCACAGAAACAAGTTAAGAATGCAGCTGAATTAGGCTCAAGACTTAACCAAACAGTAGGAGCTTACTTACGTGGCCAAGTATTCTTGATGGTTGTCTTAGGAATAGTAGCTACAATAGTTTATCGTTTAATCGGGTTGAAATACTACTTATTTTTCGGTGTCCTAGTTGGTGTGACTAATATCATTCCATATTTTGGTCAAATAATCGCTGCAGTTCCACCTATTATTTATACTTTTATAGCTCAGTCTGGACCTGGTCCAATAACTGTTTTAGCTGTGAATCTAATACTTCAATTTATTGAAGGTAATATTTTCCAACCATTGATTATTGGACATCAATTATCAATGCATCCGATTGTTATTATTATTTCAATTTTATTCTTTGGATCTTTATTTGGGGCTGTAGGTATTATATTTGCATCTCCATTAGCTGCATCTATAAGAGTAGTATATAATTTTTATCGTGAAAGAAAACATGCTAATGAAATAGATACAAAAGCTGAGGCGAACACCTCATGATAAAGAAAAACAGACCAAAAATATCTACACAATTTGAAATAAATGCAATAGTATTCTATGCAAACATGGTATTGTTTTTACCATTAGTACTAGTTATTACATATTTGTTTGAAATTGATAAGCACCTTAATATAAATGATTTTATGTTTTGGACACTTATAGCTAATTTTGTTATTTTAATAACAGGAACTATTATATTAGCAATAAATCGTGACAGACTAAGAAGAAAAGTAAAAGTAACATATAAAGACGAATACTTTTACTTAATCTTTCTCTTTGTGTTTGGTTTATTAGGATTTGTAGTAATATATGATAATATGGGTGGAAACCGTGCTTATATAGCTAATATACTAATTGTTTTGTTTGCTGGATTGTTATATTTAGCCATATTTTTAGGGCGCAGATATTTTAATTTAGATTATATAAAAAATAGATAATTGGCTGCTTATTGCGGCCTATTTTTTAGGAGGAAATAATATGCGTTTTGATCGATTTGAAAGAATAATTGGAACTGAAAAAATTGAATCCCTAAAACATAAGGAAGTTGCTATATTTGGCCTTGGTGGCGTTGGAAGTTATGCATTAGAAGCAATTGCTAGAAGTGGTATAGGCAAAGTTATTATCTGTGACTATGATCATGTTGATATTACAAATATCAATCGCCAATTAATCGCAAAAGAATCCACTATAGGTATGCTTAAAACTGATGTAGCAGAAGCTAGTCTAAAAGATATTAATCCAGATATTGAAGTTTTAGCTTATCCAATAAAAGCAGACAAACAATTAATACAGGATATATTGGCTTTAAATCCAGATTTTGTAATTGATGCTATTGACGATGTACAAGCAAAGACTGATTTAATAAAGACGACAATTAAATTAGATATTCCTATTATTGCATCAATGGGATTTGCAAATAAGCTTCATCCTGAACTAATAGAAATATCTACACTTGATAAAACTCAAGTATGTCCTTTAGCAAAAATAATGAGAAAAAGACTTAAATTAGAAAATGTTACTTTAAATTTTCCAGTGGTGTATTCTAAGGAAGTACCTAAATTATCGAGAAACAATACTATTTTGGGATCATCCGCTTATGTACCTAGTGTTGCTGGACTTATGTTAGCCTCTTATGTAATAAACAAATTGATTGGAGAATGATATGAAAAAAATAACGCTAGCTGGAGGATGCTTTTGGGGTTTAGAAGCTTACTTTCAAAGAGTCAAAGGAGTTACTTTGACAGTTGTTGGATATATTGATGGATTAACAGACAATCCAAACTATGATGAAGTTTGCGATGGTTCAGGTCACGCAGAAGCCGTGTACATAGAATATGATGAACAAATTATCAGTTTATCTAAAATGCTTAAACATTTCTTCAGGATTATTGACCCAACTCAAATCAACCGCCAAGGGAATGACCTTGGTATGCAATATAGAAGTGCAATATATTATGATGATGACTCTGACAGAATTGTATCAGAAAATTATATTCAATCAATAAAACAAAACTATGATAAAATAATTCAAACAAAAGTTCTAAAAGCATCTAAGTTTTATGAAGCTGAAGTGTTTCATCAAAAATACTTAGATAAGAACCCAAATGGATATTGTCATATAAATCTTAACTTACTTAAGGAGGAAATAGAATGATACGTATAAGAGAAGATGTATTAGAAGCAATCAAACAAAACAAACCAGTAGTAGCTCTTGAATCTACTATTATTTCACACGGGATGCCTTATCCTGAAAATGTTAAAAGTGCTAGAAAGTGTGAAGAAATAATCAAAGCCCACGGTGTAATTCCTGCAACTATAGCCATTATTGAAGGTGAAATAGTAGTTGGTTTAAACGAAGAGGAAATAGAATATATAGCAAATAAGTCAGTTGAAGTGTTGAAAGTAAGCAGGAAAGATGTGCCGGTAGCAGTTGCTAAAAAACAAAATGGCGCATTAACTGTTTCTGCAACAAGCTTAATTTGTGATATGGTAGGCATAAAGTTTTTCGCAACAGGTGGTATAGGTGGAGTACATAGAGGAGCATCTGAAACATTTGACATTTCATGTGATTTAGACGAATTTACTAAAAGTAAAGTAGCTGTTGTATCTGCGGGAGCTAAAGCAATATTAGATTTAGAAAAAACTATGGAATATATGGAAACAAAAGGTATTCTTGTTTTAGGATATCAAACAAATGAATTACCAGCTTTCTATTCTCGTGAATCAGGTATAGAATTGGAATATAGATGCGATACTCCAAAGGAAATTGCTGATATTTTGAAGGCAAAATGGTCTTTAGGTCTTGATGGAGGCGTATTTATTGCAAATCCAATACCAAAAGAGTTTTCCTATCCTAGTAAAGAAATTAATAGTGCTATAGATCAAGCAATAGCTGAAATGAATAAGTTAGGAATCAAAGGGAAGAAGACAACACCATATTTATTAGCTAAGATTACAGAGATTACAAATAATAAATCTTTAGAAGTGAATAAGGAATTAGTTTACAATAACTGTGATTTAGCTGCGAGAACAGCTAAAAGTTATTGGTTAGGTGAATAAGATGAAAAGAAAAGGCTACATTTCATGGGACGAATACTTTATGGGCGTTGCTCACATGTCAGGAATGCGTAGTAAAGATGATTCTAGTCAAGTTGGCGCATGTATTGTTAATAATAGAAATCATATAGTTGGTATTGGATACAATGGGTTTCCTATTGGTTGTAGTGATGACGATTTTCCTTGGGAAAAAGAAGGAGATTTTTTAGACACAAAATATCCATATGTTGTACACGCTGAAGCGAATGCTATTTTAAATTCAAGTTCGGATTTAGCTGGTGCAAGAATATATGTAACAATGTTTCCTTGTAACGAATGTGCAAAACTTATTATTCAATCAGGTATTAAAGAAGTAGTCTATCTAAATGATAAACATCATGATACTGAAATTTGTATCGCGTCAAGAAAGTTATTTAGAAGTGCAGGCATAAATACTAGAAAACTAGAAGAATATGGAATTAGGATGTATAAAGAATGAAAGAACTATTTAACTATTATAAAAACTACATATTTGTATTGATTATACCTTATCTTATAATCATGTTCTTGTTAGTTTATCCAATAAATTTTTCTTTGCAAAGCCCTGGTGGTCTTACAGAAGTTGAAAATTTAATTGAGGTAGACTACAATAATGATAAGGAAATAACTGGTACAATTTCCACCACATATATTATGTCTATTAAGAGACCTACATATTTTCAATTTATGTTAGGAACATTTACAAACTATTCAACAATATCTGTTTTGTCTGGTTCTAATTTAACATACACAAATCAGGAAATTGCACAAATTAGCTATTTGGATAAAGAAATAAGTGTTGATGCTGCTGTAATTGTTGCTTTTCAAAAAGCTGCGGAATCAAATAACGATATCATAATTGACTATGAATCAAAAATTATGGTTTACGGAAAAGCTGAATACTTAGATAGCTATGCTGATATAGATTTTGGAGATGAGTTTGTTAAGCTAATAGGTGATAACGATTACGAAGTTACTGATATATCGGAAATAGCAACTTATACAGTATTAAACGAAAGTTACGATTGGACATTTATCAATGAACTAGGTGATGAGTATACTGTATCTTTGTCTAAAGACGCTGAATATGACAAATTTGGAATTACATTAAAAACGTATTATATAGTAGATAAAGAAACTACTTATCCTACATATAGTGAGGGTAGTTCAAATATAGGGGGTCCATCTGGAGGATTATTACAAACGTTGTCGATTTACAATATGTTGGTCGATAATGATTTAACCAATGGATTAAAGATAGCAGGAACAGGGACTATTACTTATGATGGCTCAGTAGGTTATATTGGGGGCGTAGAACAAAAAATTATTACAGCATATTTAAATAACGTTGATTTATTCTTTATGCCAAGTTTGGATGAAGGATATTATTACGATAATTATCAAGAAGCATTAAGAGTATGTGAAGAATATGGAATAAATCCAACAGGTTGGTTAATTCCGGTGTCAACATTTACTGAGGCTCTAGATTATTTGGAGGGATTAGACTAATATGAAAAAATCAATAAGTTTTAAATCCCTAAGAGAAGAATTTAGTCTTGACGACATTATGGATTCATTCTTTGGAGCACTATTACTTGCAATAATTTTGTATCTACCAATTTATTTAATTTGTTTTGAATTAATTACGGTTTATATGTATCGTTTGACTTTATTAGTAGTATTGATTATAATTGCACTGTTTGGTTTTATAGCTTTACTACATTATTTCTGGAAAAAAAGTTTAAAACTAAAGAATACGGAAATTAAAACGGACATAAATAAATTGTTTCTAAAGAATACTTTAATAATTAATTTAGTTATATTAATTCTTGGGTTAACATTTATATTTGTTTTGATTCCAGCATTATGGGTTTAGGTGACTAGATGAAAAAGTGGATATTGATAATTTTGGGCCTTGTAGGCCTGGATCAATTAACTAAATATTTAGTTGTAGCTAACTTCTCTTATGAAGGGGATACTGCAGCTGTAATTAAGAACTTCTTTCATATAACATATGTTAGAAATTCAGGAGCAGTCTTTGGTATGTTTCAAGGGCTAGCTGAAACTTATGTAATATTCTTAATATTTATAAGTTTAGCATTAATTATCTTTGGAGTTATGTTTTACAAGACAGATTTTAAAGATAAAAAACTATTTTGGTATCGATTAGCTTTAACATTACTAATAGCGGGAGCTTTAGGTAATGCAATTGATAGAGTATTTCAATTCGATCACAATGTTGTAGATTTTATTGATTTCAGAGGTATTTGGAACTATGTTTTCAATATTGCTGATATTTGTTTAAATGTTGGAATTGCCATATTTTTATTTGACCAGTTTATATTAGATCCAAGAAGGAATAAGAAAATCGATGGATAATTATCTAGAGTACGAAGTAAAAGAAGAAGACAATTTAGGAAGAATTGATAAGTTTATAAGTGAAATTGATAAAGATTTATCAAGGACAACGATTAAAAAACTTATTGAAGACAGTAAACTTCTAATCAATGAATCAAAAATAAAACCTAGTTATAAGGTTAAAGTTGGTGATTTAATTGAAATTTTAGAAGTGGACTTTACAGAGAGAGAAATTACACCGACAAAAATGGATTTAGATATTGTATATG
>Ga0207997_1001720_pt1 | contig 11237 bp, 6 predicted proteins | sample AntAceMetag02UKN_FD_184777 | JGI IMG/M metagenome (GOLD analysis project Ga0207997, IMG submission 184777) | Saline lake microbial communities from Ace Lake, Antarctica - Antarctic Ace Lake Metagenome 02UKN (SPAdes) (version 2) | ecosystem: Environmental > Aquatic > Non-marine Saline and Alkaline...
AAACGACCCCGTCCATTCAATAATTGGTCAATTTGTTTGGAAAAACACAACTGCCTCAGTTAATAAGATTGAGATTGGACCGCATACACACAATACAGTGGGGACTTCAACTTTAAGAGCAATTGTATTTAAATAGACAACTAAAGACTATAACAAATGGACGAACTACAAAAACAAATCAATGAATTAAAAGAAAGAACCAAAAAACTTGAGGAGAGTTCTAATTACTCCTTTTCCGAAGGAATGAAAGACCGTTTCTTTGAAAATTCGGTTATAGTTGCTGATTTTGACACTTCTGCTACGACAAAAGTTATAAGTTTAACTGGTGGTCCACAAAACATTACCGTAGTTGACCAAAGTAAATTACCAAAAGTCGCAGGTACACTGACTTTAGTTTATAAGGGAACAAGATATAAGTTACTCTATGAGTAGATTCAAAATACCAAATGATGAAAGAAAGTTTAGCCAAGCCAACGATGGTGATGTGGCCGGTAACATTTGGTTATCACAGAATCTTGACACTAAGAGTAATAAGGGAAAATTAAGAGTTAGTCCACGATTGGTTGTAAATGTTGCTGATGATTGTGTTGATGGTCTTCATACAGACATCGGACGTGTAGTGGCTTTTGCAAAATTCTTTCATACTAAAAATAGTGGGGTTCAGGGTTATTGGGCTGTTTGTGATACCACCCTATTCAAAACAGGTGGTAATCCAACTAAACCTACTCTTATCTTCGATAAAGATACGATAAGTGGTTCACCAACTGACCTAGAATATGAATCATCAGATATGATTGTTGCCCCTAATGGACTTCTTGTTTCCACTCACGATGACATTTACTTCTTAAATGATTCAACCACAGCTGATTGGGTTAGTTATTGGAAAACTACATTAAGTCAAACTTTCTCAAATGCCTCTGGTTCTCATATGATGGAAACCTTATTTAACCTAACCATTGCTATTTCTGACGGGAATACAATTTGCACGATTGTTTCTCCTTATACTGATACTTACGAAACTAAAGCTAAAGTTACTTTGAGAGCTATAGATAAGATTCTATGGATTAAAACTGGTTCAACAAGGGTCTGGGTCGGAACAGTAAACACTACTGGTGGTGAGGGTTTAGTTTATGAGTGGGACGGAGTAAGTGAGAGAACAGTTAGAGCTTATAAAGTTGGGGCAACTGGAGCATTCGCAGGTCTTGTGAAAGATGATGTTCCTTGGATTGTAACTTCTGATGGTTCGCTTAAATATTTCAATGGTTTAGGTTTTGTATTAGCTCCTAATGGACGACTTCCCCATTCTACGACATTTTCAATGTTGAAATTAACAGCTACCGGTGTTTTTTATAATAATGACAAGTGGATTCACCCTAACGGAATGAAACTAATTGACGGCAATATCAATCTTTTAATAAATAACCTTTTAGATGAAGCTACGGATTATACTACTCTAATTGAGAACGAGCCATCAGGTATTTGGGAATATGACGAGAATGTTGGGCTTTATCATAAATATTCGGCAACACTAGATACCGCAGGTGCATTAGATAGTGGTCAAAATACGATTGGCTATGCTGGGGCATTGTGGGAAACTAAAAGTAAAGAGGCGGCATTATTAGCTGGGGTTTCTGTCTATACTGACGATGCCACAACTCTAAAGCACGCCATTTTCTATGACGAATTACCTAATACTATTGCTAAAACTGGGGTAATTGTTATCCCTTGGCTTCAATCCTTTGAAATTAAGGATGTCTGGCAGAAGTTATGGGTAAAATTCAAGGATTTAGACAATGCTACCGACGAGATAATTGTTAAATACCGCACCCAAAAAGATAAAGACTTACCAGCCATTTATTCAGCCACTCATACATCAACTACGACTTTTACCATAACCTCTGCTACTGATCTTCAAACTACAACCAATATCTTAGATGTCGGCAATGAGGTGGAAATAATCATGGCTTCAGGAGCTGGAAAATCAGCTCATATTTCAAGTGTGGCTGTCTCTGGGACTTATACTTACACTATTACTCTAGACGAAGCAATTTGCCCAGCTTCCGGCACAGGTAAAGTAAGATTTAATAATTGGACAAAACTTGCCACAATAGATACTCAAAATATCACCGAAAAGGTCTTAGCTCTTGGTAAGACATCAGCTGAGTTACAAATTAAATTAGAATTAAGGGGGACAGGAAATAACCCCGAACTTAATCAATTAGTCGCTTTATCAGCAACCCAATTACCAATAAAATAATAATAAATAATATGCCACCACTAAAAAAAAGCGAAGAGGGTTTAGTTAAACTAAGTGAGAACTACTCCGTTAATCCCCAGTTTCTTTCTCAGGAAGGGCTACAATCAGCTCAATCTTTTGCAAGTCAAACACCTATTATTTCGTCGGAAAGTTTGGCTCAAACCCAACCGATGAACTTAGCTTCAGCCCCCGTCTCCACTACCGCTTCAAGTGTCGTGGCTCAATCGGGGAATTTGGCTGAATTAAATCAAGATGTGGCTACCAAACAAGCAGAATCACAAGCTAGTCTTGGAGAAGTGACCAATTTAATGACCCAAATAGGTGGTCAAAGAGCAGAAGGTCTATCTTTGGCTGAATCTAGTGGTTTAAATGAGAAAAATAAACAAATTGCGGAAAATAATGCCGAGATTTTAGCTCTTAGGAATGCTACTAACCAAGAAAAAGAAAGACTAGGTAAAGTCCCTGGCATGACCCAAGTCGGACTTCGGGGTATATATAATGATATAGATACTCGTAATGCTTTCAAAATAACTAACCTAGAAATGCAGAATGCTTTTACTTCTATCAATGCTAACTCTTTAATGAAATCAATCGAAACCCAACTTGCTTTAAAATACGAACCACTAGAAACCCAGCTCCAAATTGCCCAAATGAATTATCAAAACAACAAAGACTTATTTAATAAAGCCGAACAAAGACAATTTGAGACAGCACAATTTGAACGGAATGCCCAACTAAACCAACAAAAGCAAGATGACGAAAGAAAGTATGACTTATTAAATGTCGCATTAGATAGGGGTATTCAATTACCAGCAGATATTATCTCTTATGCAAATAAGGAGGGGGTAACAGCTCAAGACTTACAGGCCAAGATGGCCCAAAGGGGAATTAGTTTAGCAAAGCCAGAAGATCCACTAGATAGGCAGCTTAAACAGGCTCAATTAGCTAAACTTAGAGCTCCTGGTGGCGGTGGAGGCGATGGAGTTTCAAGTGAGAAGCCAATGAGCATTGGTCAAATTGAGCAATTTAGACGAAGTTATGGCTGGACTCCCCCATTTGGCTTTACTTTGTCACAATTAAATCAATATATTGCGGACAATCCAAATGCCACCAAAGAAGAATTACAAGCGGGAGCAAATTCAATAGGGGGAGTGGGTGTGACTGGTGAACAAAAAGAAAAAGACGAGAAAGCAATTAGAGATCAACTCTCAACGGTAGAGCTTAAAAAGCTATCAGATTGGGCTGGCACTTCTAGGTGGTGGCGACATAAGACTCGTGATGTAAATGACTTCTTTAAAAGGGCTGATGAAGCACAATTAAGCCAGATTAAAAGTGCGATTGACTTCGGTTATCCGATAGAGGAGATTATTAGTTTTTTGAAATAAAATGGCTTTAAATTTATCAGCACTACAACCCAGAAAAAGACAGGGAACTCTGGACACTACGGCTTTATCTACTCCACGTCAAAAAAGTGGTGGTGATATTGTTGATATTTTCCTTAACACAGTTAGGGGTATTCCTAGTGCGGTAAATAAACTATTCTTTGAGCAAGAAACTGCTCCCCAGAGATTTCTTAAAGAGATAACGGGGTTTCGTTCCCCAGCCGAAAGACAAAGAGATTTATTAGCTCAAAGTCGTGCCACCCGATTACCGAAAAAAAGATTAGACAGATTTGGTTTACCGATTGCTACACTTGGCAAGCCAACTAGAGGAGAGAGGGAAATTTTAAAAACTGCTACCCCACAAGAACAGGTTTTATTAGCCAGAGAGGGTGCAATTATGGCAGCAGGATTTGCTGGTTTCGCCCCACAACGAAAACTTTTAACGGGCGTGGCTAAACAAGTCGCCAAATCTAGCGATATTCAAGTTATTGCCAAACTTATTAAAAAGGAAGTTCCTGAAATGACAGATGATGTGGCCACGAAGTTTGCCACTATCTTTAAGGATTTAAAGAATGTTCGACAAGTTGATACGGCCATCAATAAGATTAAGTTTCAATATGTAAAACCTAAAGCTCCAACCAGAGCCCCAACAGGTGTCGTTACTAAAGCCCTTGAAACCAAGCTACCCACAGTTACGAGTAAAGGGGTTGCTATAAAACCATCTCCCCTCATCCAAGAAGCAAGGAAGTATAAGAGTGCGGAGGAGTTTGTGAAAGATTTTAATAGAAATGTATCAACAAGAAGCCAAAGCAGACCAGATGGGGTTGACATTGGAATGGATAATTTTGTTAATTCCCTAGATAATAGACCCGCGATAAGAACATTTGACAAAGGTGGTGGATATGACAGAGGAAATACAGATATACTCAAATATGTTCCTGCTAAAGATGCAAAAAATATAAAAGCATATTTCTCTGATGGAAAAGTTCCTGAAGAAATAATAGTATATCGTGGAGGGGGGAAAAGAGTTAGTGGAGAATTGAGAGATGGAGAATACCTAACGACAAATAAAGGTGTTGCTCAAGCATACGGAACCAAATTTAAAGAATTTAAGGTTAAGACGAAAGATTTATTATTTGACCCGAAAGAGGCAGTAACGGACAGTTCTGGCAACAATCAAGGTGTTGTAGTTTATAACCCAGACCATAGTTTAGCGAAAGTAAATAATTACTTAAAAGAAAATAATACTACACTCACTGACATCTATAATAAGGCACAAGAGGTTAAACCATTAGAAGAAATCTTTACACCAAAAGTCCGCCAGATAAAAACATCAGCGGAAATACCATCACTAGAGAAGACTGTGGAGGGGATTAAGCTCCCAGAAAGACAGCCAGTAGCACGATTGCCAGATACAACCCCAGAAGTTCAAAAAGTCTCATATGTTAATGATACAATAAATGAGACAAAGGTCAATAATGAAATATACAAAGTTGTGGAAAACAGAGATGTCACTAATACTGTTAAAGATGTCTCTACTACCCCACCAGAACCAGCAAGTGACCTATTAACTACTCGTAAAATCAAGCAAACTGAAGGATGGAAGGACTTTGCTAAGTATGCTGAGGAGAATTTACAAGAAAAAGACATAAGCCCAGCGATTGTTTTCCGACACGCAACAATGACAATGGAAAGGGTGGCTGAGTTCTTAGATGGTGGAATTGGTGGTCGGACATATCGAGAGATTGTCAAACCAGTTTATGACTCGGCTAGGAAAATGGCAGATGAGGGAAGTATCATTAAAAACGAGGTGGGGAGTTTTCGTGTCTTAGAGGGAAGCTCTATTGACCGTGATGCTTCACTCTTTGCTCAAAAGAAAATCACCGATGCTCCTGAAAAATCCAAGGAAATCGCTAAATACATAAGAGGTAAATATGACGAACTGATTGAGCGTTTAAATGAGACTAGGGTAAAAATTGGCATTGAGCCATTCCAAAAAAGACAAGACTATATTACTCACATAAACGAAATTAATGTCCTATCAGAATTGTTTGGAGGAATGGAAAGGATCTCGGTTAAACGCCATATTAGTAATTTAAAGTCAGAATTACTAGACGCACATCCAGATTGGACTGATGCTAGGGCTTTTGATGCCGCCAAGCGACAAGTGGAGGGATTGACTGGGGTTGCTCAATATGTAGATGCTCGTCAACCAATCTTTAAGTTTGCCAAACAACGATTGGGAGAATATGAATCTGACCCAAGTATTACTAGGTCTTTTAATGCCTATCTTTCAAACGCCTTACGTTATATCTATCAAGCCGAAAATGTTGCAAAAAATAAAGCTCTTAAAGATGTTTTGCCCGCTAACGCGAAAGAGTTTACAAGATTATGGAATACCGAACAAGTTGCTGGACGACAACCCCCATCATTTCTAAGTCCAGTTGCGAAACGAGCACTATCTGCCCTTCGTGGCACATTGGGGGCTAACACTATTGCTGGCAATTTATCAACGACAATGATGCAGTTGACATCATTTCCACAGGTCTTTGCTTTAGCTGGCCCAGTCAATACTTTTTATGGAATCGGTAGCCAATTACGCTCATACATCCCTGGTCTAACTAATATGTATAAATCATCTCGGACAAAAGCCCTACGTGATTTAGATATTGATATTGGTCTCGGAGATAGTCTTATTGACCAATTACTCATTAAGATTGGTAAACACAACAAGATACGAAATACCTCGGCTCGGACAAGACTCGCAGTTGATTTAGGGAGGGACTTTACGGCTGGCATTATGAAAACTGCCGACCAATTTACCGTTGGAGCTTCATACCAAGCATTTTACCGTAAGGGTCTTATGGATGGCTTAGAACCAGCCGAGGCGATGGAGTTTGCTGACATTATGGCTGGCAAGACCCAAGCTAATTATTTCAAGGAAGCCCTACCACCATTTCTAAATACCATTGAGGGTAAAACACTTGGTCAATTTGGCACTTATGGGATGAACCAGTGGGAGCTATTTAAGAGAGACTTTGGAAAAGATTTTAAGTTTGATGAAAAAAATCCCAAGAGTGTTAAGAATTTCTTTAAACAATTTATGGTCTTTCTAACCTCTGCCTATCTGGTTGACTCTATATCAGAAGATACCTTTGGTCGCCAACCCTATGATGTCAAGAGTCTCGTTGATGATTCAGTTGGTTTTGCCAAGGGCGAATTGACTAGCGGGCAATTACTTGACACCTCAAAAGAAACCATCAGTTCGTATATCCCGTTTATGAGTAGTGTTAAATTTAATTCTCTACCCCCAGTTGCTGAATTTGTGAAGGATGTTATTAACGCTGTTGTTGGGACTGGTGATAAACAAGAAAAATCAACTAAAAACCTTTCAGAAAAGTGGTCGTATAACATACTCTTACCTTATGGTGGAAACCAGTTAAGAAAGTCGTTACAGGGAATAGAGGCATCCGCAAAAGTTGATTTACCGTTTGTTCGTAATACTTCTAAGAATCTCGATATACAAAACAACCTTGACCAAGCTAAATCTATTCTGTTCGGGCCTTATGCCACCGAAGAATCAATCAGTTATTTTGAAAACCAAAAGAGAAGGGAGGGTATAAAGGAGCAATATGAAATAACTGGAACAATCACCAGCGATGAAAACATTGCCAAATTAGACAAGATGTCTGATGAAGAATTTGATATTTACACAGACCAATATGCAACCTCAACAAAAAAGACAATAAATAATAAGATGGGGAAAAGTAGTCGCCCATCATTAGAAAGTATATTTTCACGATGAGTATTCCCAAAGAAAAACTTAAAGAATTAGTCCTAGCCACCGCAATTAAGAAACTGCGGGGTGATCTTGACGACTTAAAGGAAAAAGACAAAGGGGACAAAGGAGATACGATTGTCGGCCCAGTTGGCCCTCAAGGTCTTCAGGGTGGAGATGGAAAATCAATTATCGGCCCGAAAGGGGAAAAAGGTGTTTCTGGCAAGGACGGCAAGGACGCAGACCCCTTGAGGACGGCCGAATTGGCCTCTAAAATCGCTCAGGACGCATTAAAACCACTTATCCCTACGATTCCGCAGATTAAAGAAGAATTACCACTTACAGGCGAAAAAATCCGAGATAATCTAGAAGATTTAAAAGGTAAAGAACGACTAGATAAAAAAGCAATTCGGGGACTTGACGACCTTGAAAAGAAGGTTGACAAGAATAAAAACGGTGGAGTTCGGGTGATCGGTGGCCGAGCGGGAATATACCTTTATGTTGACGGTGAAAAAAAGGGTTTAGTCAATACGGTCAACCTAATCGCTGGCACGGGTATAACTTTAACTTATGCACGGGAATTTGGCAGAAACGACATTACTGTCAGCAACGACAGTGTTGCAGGCACAGTTTTGGTGGCAACAGGAACGGTTGATGGGGCAAATGCAGACTTTACCTTTACTAAAAAGCCCTCTGTTATTATTACTGATGGGGTCGCCTATCAGGAGACCAATAAATTAGGGGAAACAATTTGGACGTGGACGGCTGGAACACTCACAGCCACATTAACAATTCCCCCACAAAGTGATGTTTATGGATTATCGTAAGTATATTTTAATAGGTTTACTCTTAATTCCTTTAGGGGCGGTGGCTATTAACGTCTCAATTCCGCAAGCTACTCAATATGGTCAAATCCCAGCTGGACTATCGACTGGTAATTATACTCCTGTGGCTACTTCCACTTTAGGTCTCCCCACTTTTACCTATTTACTAGATACTTTAACTTGGCATATCGTTGGTGGAAAACTCACCCCCACCTCGACTATTGATATTCTGGCTTCACAAAATATGGAAGTGCCAGCCGGTAGTTACTATAAATACAATGGCACTAATCTCGCCTTTGCTTCAACGACTAAATTTAATTACTTCTTTGGTGATGCTGGCAACTTAACTGCGACTGGAAGATATAATGTCGGTTCAGGTTATTGGACATTACACGACCTGACTTCTGGTGAAGGTAATACTGGAGTTGGCTATCAAGCATTACGAAGAATGACCACAAGTGACGGTAATGTTGCTGTTGGACGCTACGCCATGAGAGAGGGTGTTACTGGCACGAATAATGTCGCCTTAGGTTCTTATGCACTTCGCTACAATGACGGTGGTTCTCGTAATATCGGAATTGGTTACAATTCTATGAATGGAAACACTACTGGGAATGACAATCAGGCAATCGGTGACTCTGCCCTAACTTCAAATTCAACAGGTTATCAGAACGCCGCTATTGGCTCTTGGGCTTTGATTCTAAATGAAGATGGCTATAACAATACCTCTATTGGTTATTATTCAATGCAAAAAAATATCTCTGGTCATAGTAATGTTGGGATTGGATATAAGGCTGGTGATAAAAGCACTGGTGACGGTAATACCTATATCGGTTTTGAGGCTGGCGCTCAAGCTGTCGGTGATAACAACATCTTTGTTGGTATTGGGGCTGACATTGCTTTAACCTCCTCATCTTCTGATAATGTTGTGGTGATCGGCAATAACGTTGAAGCCGATTGTGAAAATTGCTTAATTCTTGGAGGGGCAAATGGTAGCGGTCAAGCCGTTAAGGTGGGTATTGGCACAACAACTCCTAATACGGGTTTTGGTTTAACAGTCGCTAGCACCACCGCCTTAATGGGCTATACACATATTGGTTCATCTGTCGTCTCCGTGCCAATTTATGACAATTACCTCCTAGATATTGAGGGAGATTTAGATAGCTACCTATCAACGACCATGATTAACACTAATGCTGGAACAGCGGCTAGTGCTGACTTCATTATGAATAATGACGAAGATGAAAGCCTTAGTTATTTTGATATTGGTTATGGTAGCTCAAATTATACAGATAATGCTGTTTCTCCAGGTGAGAATTATCAAGGTTACATATTCAATAGTTTAGGGCCAATCTCATTAATGACGGCTGAAGACCAACCAATTACTTTCCATACTGAATATGAAGACCGAGTGCAAATTGATGGTGATGGCTTAACTGTTTACGGCACCTCGACTCTGGCGACCACCACAATGGCTTTTGATTCACAAATTGGTGATGGTTCAACTTATATGGCAGTAGAGGAGTGGGATTGGAATGGAGGTGTAGTTGGTTCAGTTCCTTTAATAAGATTTGTTTCGCCAACATTTGCGCAAGGTGATTATTGGGGTGGTATTGCCAATGGACTTGTTATTCAAGAAGTGGAAGCAACTCAAAATCCAGCCATTCTCTTTGTTAGTGGTAGTCTTAGTTCGGTCAATATAGAATTTGCCACTACTACTAATTATATGAACTTTAAAAATGCTGATAGATATACCTTTGATGATGATGTTTCTATTGATGGCAATGCTACTGTAACTGATAGTTTTTTTATAGGTGGAAATACTCAGCCATATAAAATGGAAACCTTTGACGCTGGTGTTCCCGATGGGTTTATATCTTTGCAAGGACAAACCAGTGGTGCTGGTGTATCGTTTGGTTTAGCGTCAAAAGATTCCGATGGTACTGATGAGGTTAGTCTTGCCATATTAGGTGTTGGAGAATTTGATGGTTTTACTAATAATGAATTATTAGCAGTAGGTTGGAATCCAAGTAGTAGTTTATACAATATTTATACCAATGCGGCAGGGACAGGAGTAATTAGAGATTTGGATATTTATACAGGAGCAAATAATGGTCAAATTTACTTAGCTTCTGACGGCAATACCTTAATCCCAAACCTATTTTCCACTACAACTATAATGGACTATGCTTCCACTACCCAACTTGAGGTTACTGGTCTTACTGATTTAGCTACAACTACAATGACTTGGGCAGACGCTACTCTTGATTTTGAGGCGTGGAATGTTGATGTTGGCGGGCCGGTTGTTCAAATTCCAATTATTCATGGATTAGGGGCGACGGCAATCGCTAATATAAACGTCCAAGCTCTGCAAGGGATCACCATGATAAGGGAGGGGGACTATAACGCTACTTTTGGCTATGACGGATCGCCACAATTAAGTTTTATCAGTACCGATTTTTCAAGCCAAGCCGAATTTAGTTTTGCCACTACAACTGGACGACTATCTTTTGATGCTGATGGCGGACTCTATTTCGACGACTATGCCACTACCACCAGAGGCTTATGGGTTGGCGATAGTGGAACACCGACTTATATTGACCTTGATAAAGACTTATACGTCCAAGATGATGTCGAGATTGCTGGTAACTTATTTATAACTGGTGATGTCGGAATTGGAACTACCCCAGCGACACTATTTGATATTTACGATACCGCCACCTCAACGATGTATATCTATTCTGGCGGAGCTGGTCTAGGTGGCAGAATTATAATAGAAGACGTTGATGGTGCTGGTTGTAGTGAAATCACCACCCTAAATGGAGTAATTAGTGTTAAAACAATAACTTGCCCATAAGATAAAAAGTGATATGAAAAATGATATAAAATATACCCCTTGGAAAGTCTTTATTTGGTTCGTTGGTATTGCCACAGTCATTGTGATGGCGATTGGTAGCTTTGCCCTTACTGCCCAATCTAGTGCTTCGGGGGCTATT
>Ga0207997_1001722_pt1 | contig 11222 bp, 12 predicted proteins | sample AntAceMetag02UKN_FD_184777 | JGI IMG/M metagenome (GOLD analysis project Ga0207997, IMG submission 184777) | Saline lake microbial communities from Ace Lake, Antarctica - Antarctic Ace Lake Metagenome 02UKN (SPAdes) (version 2) | ecosystem: Environmental > Aquatic > Non-marine Saline and...
AAAGCACTATTGACATCGAGCCGTTTCTTAACAGTATTAGCAACAACAATATTGCAGGCCTGTATAACGCCCGTTGCAAACGATCCAATCGTGCAAGCTGTATTGCTTACGATAGGCGGGACTTCTGTCCCGTAATTTGTTCCGGTTACAATGCCTACGTCTGTTGGTCTAACATATAAACCATCTACGGTGAAGTTAATTTTTGCTATCTCTCCGGCCTCCATAACGAATTCCATTTGCCGGACTACCCCGCCTTTTAGTTTATATAATTTACCACCGGCATAAACATATACGCTTAAACTTGACCACCCCGTTGATATAGGAGAATAAATATCCGCTGAGGGAGAAAAACCCGCGGCTTTAAATAGAGCATCGTATTTAGTGCCGTCGCCTTTAATCTCCATTGTAAAAGTAAGCTCCCATGCTTCCCTTGATATCAAATGTTTCATGGTAGAGATGCTTGCTTTTTGTAAAGGTCTATCTATTTTGTCTGCAACAGGAACAATATTTGCGTCGCTCGCGAGAAACAAATCTGTTGCGGCTACCGCCTTATTGTCAGCGTAAGCATCTTCTAACACAGCACCTATAGTTACTCTTTGACCTAAATACATTTTAGCCTCCTATTTTTTTAACATATTTAACATCCCCACTCCGGAATGTTATAGTAAGTCCTTTGGGTTTTTTCTTAACAGATATTTTCTTAATTTTCTTATTCGATTTCATATGTTTCATTTTAATTTTTTAAAAATCTCTTATCAAGTTATGTAAATAGTCGACGATAATCAATTCGCAAAGTTATCTTTGTTGATCTTACTGGATAAGAAGCATATCCGGCTTCAATATTTGGGAATGCAATATTTTCTGCAAGGCCACCCAAGGTCCAATCTGTGCGAAGCGACGCTTGAATATCTTCTTGAATATCTAAAAATCCCTTATGAGTATCATCGCCAAGTATCTGATTATCTTTGTTGGCTATTATAATTAATCCCCAAATAATAATATCAAAGTTATATCGAACTAATCCTTTAAATACAGAAGGTTCTTTTTGATATATCGTTCCGGGTTCTACAACAATCGCCGGAAGATTTGCTTCGGCAATATTACTTCTCCATCCTTGATAAAAATGTTTCACATAAGATAAATCATCTGCGCCTTGTAAAGTAGTTAAAACCTTAGAATATAAATCTTTGTCGGTTGTTGACATTTTTAGTTCGCCTCTGCTTCTCTTCTGATTTCTTCAGAAAAGAAATTTATTATTTCAGACCTTTTTTCTTGCGCGGCCGGTTCCATATAAGGCCTTGCCGGTATTACAACTTTATCTTTAAGCACAAACATCGGAACTATTTCTCCGCCGGCAAGAGGTGATTCGCCAAACATGATTAAATTCCCTTTTTTGCTTGTAGCAAAGAAGGCGTTAACCACGCTCTTAGGCGGCACTCTCATAACTCCTCGCTCTGTTAGATTACCAGATAAGGGAATAGTCAGATACTTAGCCCTCTTAGGGTATATCGTCCCACCATGTTCGTGTATGTTGGCATAAGGTGTTGAATTCTTAACTTCCCCTATAACCTCGTCATTTATTACCCTTACTGCTTCTGGTCGTGTGGCGTTATATGAAATATTCCCTGCCATTCCAGCCGCCCCCGCTGTTCTTGAATGTAAAGGATTTCCTCTTAATTTGTTTTTAACTATATGGGAAGCAACGGCCTTTACTGAACGCTTCATTGCTCTCTTATTTGCAGACTTTATTTTGGCAGGTAGAAGCGTAATCTTTCGGTCTAATTTATCAATACTTTTGGTGTCGATTAGAATTTGTATCATATTTTTACAATTTTATATCTGCTAAGAATTACATAGGCATCCTTCTCAAGCTCGCGTTTCTTTTCAATACTCTTTGAGGATATAATTTCTTCAACCATAATTTGACTAAAGACATACTCCGCGCATACCAACTGAATAATCGCATCCTTTAAATCTTCAGGAGCGGCACCGTCAGCATATCCTGCGTTGTAAGTAAGCTCTATATTTTGGATGCCCTTAGTAAGTTCATACAGCGAATAAATCATTCCTTCTTTTGAATGTATTTTGTAATAAGAAGATGTTATTTCTTCTGATGATTGGCCGTCAAAACTAACTATATTTAGTTTGGTTACAGTATTGATAGGCATTTTCATGGCATACAGATAATGTTTACCGGTGCCATCATACTTTTCTTCTATATAATCCGCCGCATCAAGGGGATAACCAATATATCCTTCGGCCGATTTTTGTTTGCGTGATATTAAAGTAGTGATAAGAGCATCATCGTCATCGGTATTTGGCTTTAATACAGCTTTTACTTCCGCTAAAGTTACAATCATAATGTCCCTTTATTTTGTTTTAACAGGCCCCATCATCCTGTTTTTTTTATCTAAAAGCTCAACGGACTTTCCGTATTTGAGTAATTCGTTAAGCTTGCCGCTAAAAATTGCGCCAGGCAAAACAAGGCTTCCGTCAGTTATCCTTACCAATCTTTTCTTTGCCTTTGCTTTACCCCATTCTTTCGGATTTATTTTGTCTGCTTCTGCTTTCTCTGCCGCGATTCTTTCTGATTCGGCTTCTGCTTTTTCTATATCTGTTTTTTCAACTTTTGTTTTTTCTGCTTCTTCAGCTTCCGCTTTCTCTGTCTTTGTTTTTTCTGCCTCTGCGATTTCTGCGTTAATTCTTTCCATTTTCTCTGCTTTTTCTTTCTCTGCATCGCTTTTACTTTTCGCTCCGCTTTTTCTAAACATCCTTAACCCCCTTTTATTTGAACCAAGCCACCAAGTCCCTTAGCTCGCCTCAGGTTAACCTTAAAACACATGCCCCTTTCTATCCTTCCAAGTTCTTCATCAAATATAGGGAACAATGCTTCTGCAATAACTATTTGTTGTTCCTCTTTATACTTCCTTTGATTCTCTCTTATCAAATCTTGGATTATTTTGTCATAGAGTTTTGCTATGTTTTTTATGTCGTGATGCTTTTCAGCAAACCGCCTACCTGCTTCCCCGATTGCTATTCGTTTTTGATTATTTCTTTCAAAAAATAAACGGCTTTTTTTATACTATCAACATCGCGCTCTATAAATAAACAGTTCTTTTTATCTTCTAACATATCGCCATGATACCCCGTCTTTGTGATAATAACAGGAATTGCACAAGCTAAAGCTTCCATTACTGTATTGTTACAGCCTTCGCCTTTGCTTGGTAATATAAGACAGCTTATTTTAGAAAAGAATTCAGGCATATCATCGTGCGATATTTGATAATCGCTACACAATGCTAATTTAAGCGGTATTCCTTTGATGGCTTCTTCTAATAAATCGAACCCCTTATAATCGCGTGAAACTACGCCTCTTATATTCCCACTAAATCCCACTATGAATGGATGTTTATTTTTCGCAGATTTAAATTTATCTAAGTCAACTCCATTTGGTATAAGGTGCGTGTTTGGATTGAGATCCTTGCCTATCTTATACAATTCATTATTTGTAGCGATAACAGCAAATACGCTTTTAATTCCGTCAATGTTTCCTTTTAACGATCTCATACTACCCATTCGTGATATTACTCTTTCGGAATAAGGTATGTATTGTATGCTCGGAATGTTTTGAGCCAATACCGGAGTGCTTTTTTCTTTCGTAAGAATCTTTTGATTATTATTGAAATCTGAAAACCGGCAGAAATCATAAGGTAATAATTTAACAAGTTCATCCATCACAAAAGACCATGACCAATTACTTGAAATTTCGGCAGAGAATACTTTCATATCAACCCTTTCCCAAGTATATATTTTCTAAAGATTATTTCCTGCGGACTTATATTTGATTCTATATTTTTCCACTTATGCCCTATCAAGCAATGCGTTATCTTGCGTTTTGCGGAATGACCTCTACCGCAAGTATCTGTTAATTCAAGTATTAACCATTTCTTTTTTTCTTCCGAATAAATATAATCATACATCATATATTGCCAGTTCATTTCTCTGTTGATTTTTGAGGAAATATCTAATAATTCTATTGGCGTTGGCGGATAAGAATCATACCCCTGAGAGCTTGCTATCTTTGTCCCGGGTTTATTTGTTTGATAGAATGAATATCCGATGTCATCCCCTATCATAACTATGCGATATATACCTGGCGCCTGAATGTATTCTTGCATATAAAAAACACCCTTCTCGCGACGGCCGGAGCCATGATATTGCAATCCTATCCCAAAATTTTCTTCGATTTGATATCTGGCCTGTTCTTTGTTTTCTATAAATCTAAAGCTTGCGCTTCCCGCTCCAGCGCTCGATTTAACTATAAATGGATACTTCACTTCTTCTATCGCTTGTAAAGCATTGTTTTTATCAAAGAATATTCTTGTTTCCGGATGAGGGTAACCTTGAGACTTGAATAAATAACTTTGGAAAATCTTACTTTCATATAATTTATGAACGTTCCAGTTTGGCACTACATTAATCCCATAATGAAATTCAAGTATTTGTCTTTGTAATGTGTCTTTGAAAAGGGCTTGAGGTTGTTGGCCACTTCTCCAAAGCAAGAACTCGGATGTTTTTTGCTTATCATAAAAATCAATATATTCAACCACGTCTTTTATAAATGATTCTAATTGTGAATCGAATACTTTATATTGGATATGATTTTCTTCGCAAAGCTCTACCCAATCTGGACACCATCCCATTTCGGGATGAAGGCAACCGCTATCTTTTACTATTGCAATTTTCATTTGGCGGAGATAGCAGGAGTCGAACCTGCAATTATAACTTTGCTTACTAAAGCATCGCTATCGTGTTCCGTAGCACTATATCCCCAGAGCTGGCGAAGGGAATCGAACCCCCAACCTTGGGCTTACAAAGCCCCTGCTCTACCTGATTGAGCTACACCAGCATTTATTTAATCAATATACCTATTCCCGCATCGCCCTTATCGCCACATAGGCAATAGTAACCGGTAAAGATTTTATCTTTAATATTTTGTTTAGATTTATCTTTATGCGAAGAATGATTACTTGCCATTAAATATTCTTCTAAAACATCGTCCCAATATTTTTTTGCAGAAGAGCATCCTGATACATCATGGAACACTATTATTCCGCCTTTCTTTACAAGCCCTACATAGTTAAGAAAATCGGATTTTGCGGCTTCATATTTATGGTCGCCGTCAATGAACAATATATCAAGCTTTTTGTCGCCTAACATTGATTTTGCTTTGCTTATAATCTCGGGAGCTTTGCTATCTCCTAAAATAAAGTTAAGTCTTTTATCTTCCAGTAATCCACTCAAATACTCATACTTTTTTGGTATGTTATCTATGTCAATCGCAATCACCATGCCTTCCGTATCAACTATTTCTTTCCAGTATCTCAAGGTCCCGCCAGACTTTGTCCCAATCTCTAAAATATTCTTGGGCACTCCTACCTGCATTTCTATAATATGCAGAAGTGTCCAAAGCTCTATCTTTAACTGGTCAACACGTTCTTTTGTATTCCATAATTCTTCAAATCGTTCTCTGTTCATTTTGTCTATCTCCTTGTTTTTGATATTTGCTAAATCGAATACATTTTTTGCAAATACTTTTGTTTTTATGATTTATACAGTCAAATTTTAAGCAAATTGGCACCTTCCAATGCGTCCTTGATTTATATCCCATAAGTTATTTTAGTTCCTCTTTTTTCTTAAATATTTCCCTAAATGTAATACAGTCATATGTGGCACCTATTAGTTGTCCAATTAAGATAATTTCTTTATCAATATCATGGAAAATAATTACGCAATATTCATAACCCGCATCCCGAACTCGTTTTAATCGTTTAAACATCTGCACCGGATTTCTGCTTGGGTGCATGCAAAAAATCTTTTTTCTATATGGCTTCATGTTGTCAGGCACCTTAGAATCAGACATACGAAGGATATAATCTTCCTTGTTATCAATTTTCTTTAAATCGCGCCAGAAATAATCTCGCACATAAGGAAAGAATTGTTTAATAATTGGTATTCTAAAATCCTGCATATTTGTATATGAGTATGATACCGGCGTAGTTCCAATTTCCTCTTTAAATAAATCAAGATGTCGTCTTATTTCTTTCTTTGTGCGTTCATCACCCCACTTTTCATAGCGCACAGAATAACCATGAAAACCTATTTCATTGCTTTTGGCTAATAACCGAACCTCACCCCACGTGCATACATCTACATCCGTTCTGCTACTAAATCGTGTTTTTAATTCGGTATGTTCAGGAAGGATAAAATAAGTCCCCGGAATCCCGACCTTATTCCAAAACGATATCTGTGATTTCTTTCCGTCATCAAATGTAAAAATTATGCGCACGTCTTTCTCCCGAAGAATACGAATCTACCACAAGACCGTTCTTTTGGTATTACATGAACCACATCAATGCCGAATTTATTTAATGTGCCTGTAATAGCCTCTTTAGTAGTGCCTATAAATTCGTAAGGGTTAATGAATAAATCGCCACCGATTGCCTGGGCAGTCATATAAAATCCAGCGCCGGGTTTAAGTTTTGCCGACAAGACTTCAATTGTTTGATACACCGAATTGACATGCTCGCTTGCTTCCGCAAATATACATAAATCAACTGTCCCGTCTTTTATCTGTGGTATTGGTTCACATACTGAACCGCGATATGTTTCAAAGCCCATTTCTTTTAATTTAGCAGGGCCATAAGGGTTAACATCTATCCCCACCATGCGCTTCCATGGTATTCCCTTCTCTTTCATAATCCGCATCATCTGCCCGCCACCACATGCCGCATCGAGCAATAGGTCATGATTTTTAATTGGAGATAAGTATTTCATTATTAAATCATACCTATGTTTATACATAGTCCAATTAAGCTTACCGTCTATTTCTTTGATGATATAAGACGCCATTTTATCTCGCTCATACTTTGTAAATGGATCTGTAAATATAGACGTGCAATCAAGGCAACGACTAAAATGAAATTCAACTGGAGAATCCCAAGACGAAGCATATTTTAGTTTATGTTTACGAGTTAGGAGTTCGACGGGAAGCCTTACAAGCGGTATCTTCCATTTGTTTTCTATTCTTGTGGAATTACAAATAGGGCAATTAGTTCTTTTTTCCTCGCCGTATATTTTCATTGTTATCTCCTATCTTTCTAAAGCATAATCAAACACTTTTTTATATTGGTTCGCTCTCTTTTCCCATGTCCAATTTTTTAATATTTCTTCTCTTAAATCCTGCCCGCTTCGCCGTCTCATTTCAATAATTGCTTTTCTTAGATCGGATAAGTTATCTTTAACAATAATCCCGCCGTTCTTTTTTATAATCTCTGCGGCCGTTCCTGTATTTGTAGAGATAATTGGCAGAGAACAAGACGCGGCCTCAAGAACAGGATTGTTACAACCTTCGGATGTCGATACGCAACAATAGCAATCTATTGATTCGTAAAATTCCGGCATTTTATTTTGTGGAATGAAATCGCTTTTATCTTGTATTTTAAGTTCTACTCCGTCAATGCTATTTATGGCTTTTTTTAAAACGTCAACCCTTTTACCTGTATGGCCGGAATGTCCCGTCCATCCAATAGTGAATAATCCTCTATCTATTTTAAAAAGTTCCGTATCGACTCCGTTAGGGATAAGAAATCCTTTTGAATTTGTTTTGCCGTGCAATTGTTTGTAAAGATTTTGGTTAACGGCCGTAAAAGCGATTGTTTGATTGAGGTAAGGTAAAACTTTTTTAATATTTCCATCTACTAAACCCGCGACTGTTGTAATCCTTCTTTTTGAATCAATATGGCCATAACTCTTATCTCTTGGAGTGCCTATCATATAGAAGCCGGCGACATAAATTAAATCGAATTTGCTATAATCTATTTCCGGCATAGCATTATAATAAAACTTAGTAAAATGATAGTAATCGCTTAAATATTTTTGTAATGCTTTGCATCGCGAATCAAAGGCCCAACCGATACAATCGGGAATTAAAAGAATTCTTGGTTTCATGCGAGGTTATCCTTGAACCAGTCTATTGTTTTATTTAATCCTTCATCAAAATTATCTCTTTCTTGATATCCTAATAGTTCTTTCGCTCTGGTATTATCTGCCTGTGTATGCAGTATATCCCCTAATCTCTTATGTAAAAATCTTGGTTTAATATTTTTATGAAGCCGTTCATTTATTTTTTCTATAAGTTGTAAAATAGTTATCCTTTGGCCGTTAGCAATATTGATTACTTCTCCATGTAATTCTTTTTTGCAAGCCAATAAATTTGCCTCAACAACATTCGATACATAAGTAAAATCTCTTGTTTGTAATCCGTCTCCAAATACCGGTGGCGATTCACTATTTAAAATACATTGGATAAATTTCGGGATAACAACGGCATATTTGCTGTCTATCGCTTGATTGGGGCCAAAGACATTAAAGTATCTTAAAGATACAGTATTGAGTCCATATATCTTGGAATACATTTTATTATATTGTTCGCCGGCAAGTTTACTTATAGCGTAGGGAGATATTGGATTGGGATAACTATCTTCCTTAATAGGTAATTTCGTTATATCCCCTAAGACCGAAGAAGAAGAAGCGGACACTACACATTTTACCCGATTGAGTTTTGCCGCCATTAAAACGTTGAGATGGCCGTTAATATTGACATCGTGATAGTCTTGTGGGTTTTCTAACGACTTTGGGACGCTCCGTAAGGCCGCCTGGTGCAAAACATAGTCTGCCCCTTTGAATATACCTATCAAAGTCTTTAAATCCCTTATATCAGCCTCTATGAAGGTAAGTTTAAAATACGCAAGATTGGATATTTTCCCGGTAAAAAGATTATCAACTACTACAACTTCTTCGCCGCGCAAAGCTAATTCCTTTGCTATGTGTGAACCAATGAATCCCGCCCCACCGGTTATTATATATTTCATATATTTTCAATGAGAAAAAAGGGGTAGGGTTCATAACGCCCCACCCCCCTTTTGATTATTATGCTATCGCTTATGATGCGGCTGTCTTTATCAGTGCAAGTGCTTGACCTTTAGCTACCTGAATGTCAACTCTTTCCTCTGCCTTTATGGCTTTCATTCCCTGTTGCCAGAGATTGACTGGAGTTGCGCCATCAACGTCGAGGATTGTGGCTTCCTTAGATGTATCAATCGTATATGTCTGTCTATCGCCTATCAGGACATACTGAAGGTTTCCAAACACTATAAACTCGGTATCAACAGCAGTAGCTGTTGGGAGCTTTGATGTCAATTCGATAGGATAGCCGTCAAACATAGCGGGCCGTTTCCCATCAGTCGGTCTATACAGAGTTTCACTATCTCCACCCTGGAGTCCCATGATTACTGTATTAAGAACCTGACTTGACATATACCACTTTGACCCCGGAAGAGCCGCTTCATCTACTCCGGCCTCACAACTTCTCATGTTAGCAAGTGAAAGATTGGCAAAAGTAGTTCCGGTTGTAGTAATTGCAGTAACATCCGCGTTAGCTAAGATGTTATTTGTAATTACTCCGCTCACTCCGTTAAAGAGCGCGTCGTCTAACCCTAATCCGAGAACTTCAGCTATAAGAGTTAGAATGAAGTTCACAATACCCACAGAACTATCAGATATAAGCTCGTCTGTAAGCGGCACGAGAACTCCATGCTTATGAGCTGTAAACGCAACGTTTCCTAATGTAAACTTGGAAGCTGTTGCCGCAACTCCTTCACCAATCCAGTAATCAGTAAGAGAGGTTAACTGTTTTGGTAGATTCTTGGCATTTGAACCCATCGGTATAATCCGACAGTTTCTTCTGGCTATACCATAAAGAGGCACAAGCCGGACTATCTCGGCCTGAAGCTCGGTAGGCACAAGATACCCACCATCAGCGTCAGTGCCTTCGGTCATGGCTTTAGCTTCTGTAATGTCGCCTGCTAAAAGCGCTCCTATAAGCTTCAAGAAGTTTGTCTGCGCTTCAACCGATACTCTACCGGAAGGAAGGTCCTTGCGGTCAAGCTGTAAAAGCTTGTTCTCGGTTTTTTTGCCCAAAGCAGAGATAGCTTCCTCGATTTTTGTCTGGACTAATACTATCTTTTTGTCCATTCGAGTGTCGAGCTCAGTCAAAGTCATTACGTCTGACTGTTTTTGTTCTACTGCCTTGCTTTGATCACAACCATCGGGGCAAACCCCGTCAACTAAATCTTTTCCGCATACTTTACATTTATCCACTTTTCTTCTCCTTTTAAATATTGTCCCGGTGTCTCCAGCGCTACCGCCTAACACCTGAAAACGGTTAACTTACTTTTCCTGTTATTGTCCTTAAAGTTTTATCTACACTTTCAATAAAATTGTCAATCTTAGAATCCATTCTTGCAACAGTGTCCTTATTAACTGTTTCCTCTTTAGGTCTTAAAATTTGGATCTCTGCTTCTTTCGGTTCTTCAACCTTCGCAGGTTCTTCCTTCTCTATGTTAATAGCTTCTGTTACCATGGCCGATACACCGGTTTTCAATCCATCGCTATTAAGAACTTCCTCTACAATAGCTGACATATTTTCTTCTGTAAGAGTTTTCCCCGGTTCTTCAACTTTCTCGCCTGGACCTGGCCGTTCTACGCGTCTCATAGTTCCGTCACATTCAGGACATTTATGTTTTTTGCAATGGTCATCATAAGTTTCTTTATGGCCACAATCTACACATTCGCAGTCGTAAGATTTTTTCTTTTCTTCGGCCTTTGGTTCTGCTTCTTTCTTTGTTCCAGTTTCTTCCTCTTTCTTCTCCGGGATAGAACAGAATAAATCTAAAAGAATACTATATACAAGAAGTGTTCCACATTTGGGGCAAGTTATTTCTTCTGTTCCTTTTTCATATTCTATGGTCTCGCCACATTTCTCGCATTCAAACTCTAATTTTTTAGTTTGATATTTTTTATAGATTTCTTTTCTTTGTTCCAGGGGGAGAAGTGTCTTTTCTGGTTCTTTATTTACCTGGAGTGCATCGATAACGCTTTTTGTTTTAAGTATGCCACGTTTTACGGCATCATTTAAAGCGTTGGGATTGGCCGGAACTGGAACGGCAGAATATTCTAACAATTCAGATTCTTTAAATGTAAGTTTGGGATTCGCTTTCCCGTCTGCTTCTTCGTCAATATCTATTTTATCCATGTTGGGTATAAAACCTATACTCCAAGCATTTAAAAACCCGCCTTTATACAATCCGAATATTTCTTCG